>JAABUJ010000765.1_pt1 | contig 57659 bp, 54 predicted proteins | sample 5559131 | NCBI WGS metagenome assembly JAABUJ01 (sample SAMN10711875, study PRJNA513366) | rock metagenome | isolation source: Antarctica rocks | place: Antarctica: Victoria Land, Mt New Zealand nord | collected 2016-01-07 | reverse complement strand
GATGAAGGAGTCGATCTACGGCTTTGCGCCTTGGAACCCCACTTGCACCACCTCCTTGAGGAGGTTGGCGAAGCAGGTGACGCGTTGATGCCGTTAGATCAAGCGATCAATGAGGCGCCCCGTCGTACGATCGATAATACTTCAACTTGCTGAAGGTTCGCCCTAATAACGACACCTTTTTGGCGAGGATCTGAACTAGACGCGGGTCGCGACGGGCCCGCACCTCTCACGCGTGAGCGTGAACGGAGCGAGCTTTGCGTCGTCGCCGTCGACGACGAATTCAGCGATCAGTTGGTTTCGCTTGCGGCGGAGCTTCACGATGCGTCGGCTTTAAGCGAGATGCGCAATTTACGCAGGCCGGCGCGGACGCGGGTTTTCACCGTGCGAAGCGGCATGGCCATCATGCGCGCGATCTCTTCATGGGTTACGCCACCGAAAAAGCCCAGTTCGATCAGGTCGCGCAACTCGTGTGGAAGCTCGGCAAGTGCGGAGCGAATGTGCTCGCCGTCAAGGCTAGCGAACACGGTCTCCTCGACCTCAAGCTCGACCGGAACATCGGTCGGTATGGCACCTTGCCGCACGGACTGGCTACGCAACACATCAAGCACGCGATCTCGCGTCACGCGCGCGAGCCATGACCCGACGTTCCCACCCGGAAACGTGTGCGGTGCGTTCCAGATTTTCAGTAGAACGAATTGCGTCACGTCTTCCGCCGCCGCGCGGTCGCCAAGCATGCGCCATGCGATGCCGTAGACAAGGCGATGGTACGCATCGTAGAGTGCTTCAAACGCCGCGACATCACGATCGCGGACCCGCGCCATGAGCCGATTCGCATCCTCGTCGATTTGTGCACCTCACCGCCGGCGAGCGTACCGCTATGGACAAGCGCATCGTACTGAATCTCACGCACTGCCCCGTGGGTAGAACCCCTTGATCAAAGGCCTTCAATCTGACGTTGCCCCGAGCGGTACCCCGGTCCCCCCATCGGGCAAGATAGCTTCGACCAATACGCCGCTCTACAACGCCCATCGGAGAGCGGCTTCTCGTCTCCCAATAAGACCACTCTTTCTGATCCTTACCGCCGAAAGCGCGGCACCGACGTCGCATTCTAAGATCACCGTCAACGTCCTAAGAAACCGCGGCTGCACATCCGAACACATGTTGAAACCGTTCTGCGGGAGGGGTCCTACGTACGGGACCACACGTGAACACGAAAGGTCCGTAACGGCCGTGTTTCTTCGAGTAGCAAGCGCCGTGGCGCTAGTGGCATCCATGCTCGCGTTCACGCTGTACTCGGTGCGCAGCGTCCCGGCTTCCGATCACCAGGACTCGCCGATGACGGTGAGCCATCCGGGAATCGACCTGACCGACGTTTTCGTCTTCCCCAGCTCGACGAATCCGAACAACGTCGTCCTTGCGATGAACGTGTGGCCCTTCATCCCGACCGGCATGGGAACCACGAAGTTTTTCGATCCGGGCGCCATGTACCAGTTCAAAATCGGCACCGGCGCGCATTACACCGAAGACCTTGTGGTGCAGTTTAAAGCCAACGGCGCCGGCCCATCGCAACAGATTGCAGTGTACGGACCTGGCAAACCCAACATGCAGGGCGTCAGGTCGACCTTTATCGCGCAGAGCGGATCGGTCGCTTACAACAATCCCATGACGCTGCCGAACGGCGTCAAAGTATTTGCCGGTCCGCGCGAAGATCCGTTTTACTTCGACCTGACGCAGTTCTACGCGATCCTGCCCGACCGTAATTTTGCGAACCAGCCGAACGTGCCGACACCGATCGCCGGGTGCTTCCGTCCGAACGGCCAGGATTTCTTGGCGGGCTTCAACGTGCTGTCACTCGTCGTGGAGATGCCGCGTAAGATGCTGGCGGATTCAAACGGATACGTCGGGCGCATCAACGTTTGGGCGACGACGTCGCTGCCGGAAAGTGATCCGAGCGCGACGCCTTCCTCGCCGCTGGCTTCGCTCGCCGACGTCGTCAAGAATCTCAACGCAGTCCTCGCCGGCCAAGGTACGACGAACGAAACGTACACGCAGGTCGAACGGCTAGCGCGGCCAGCGGTCAAAGAATCGATGGAAACCTACGCCAACCACGATGCGACCAACCGCAGCACGATCACGGACGACGGGCTGCTTGCACGCTCGATTCACACTTTCGCCACCGGAGTCGCCGGACGTTCCGCGGGCGTTGCGGATGCGCTCGACAAGCTGTTGATTCCCGACGCGATCGAAGCCGATCTCTCGGCTCCGGGCCCCGCGCGGTATCTTGCGGTCGAAACGAACGGAAAAAGCGGTCTGCCGGTCGCGGTGGTGCGTGCGGTTCCGCCAATCGGCATCTACGGCATCAAACGTGCGCTCGGCGACCCGTATCGTCAGTTCGGCGGCCGCGATCTGCGCAGCCCCGTGATAGATCTCTCGCTCGGCGCCATCTTCGGCAGTTTAATTCCGAAACTCGGCCTTGCGACCGACGACGGACACGAAACGGCGTGCCTCACGAGCGACCACACCACTCCGGCAGCCAAACATTACTCAGACTCGTTCCCGTACATCGGAGCTCCTCGCTGATGCGCCCGTTACCTCTGGCTTCCTTCGCATTGCTCGGCGCCGTCGCGGTGAACGCCGCGGCTTCACAGGCGCAGCCTGCGACGGCTCCTGTCCCCACTGCGACGGCACTTCCTACCACAACCCCCGCGCCAGGCGGCACGCCCGTAACGTTCGGTTCGCCGGCGAAAATCGGCGCGCCGGTTCCGAGCGAACCTCCGATACCGACGGCATCGACCGTTCCGACGACGTCGCCCGAAGGGCCGCCGGGACCGAGCTTCGATCGACGCCATGAGATCGTCGTAACGGGCGACTACCTCATCACGCCGACGGTGCACAACGAGTTCAGTGCCGGTGCGACGACCGGCAAGTCGTCGTACAGTTTGGGCGGCGCGGCGGAGTTCAACCTCGCCAACTTTCCTGCGATGATTGGCGGCGAAGATCGCAATTATCAATATCGTCACGATGCTTCACCGGTAACCGTCATCGGGCGAAGCGGCCAGACATTCGTTCCGGCGTCCATCCTGCGCGATACTGACGCCGACGGCCGGCTCGGCGTGAAGCTGCTGGAGCCGCGCCTTTACCTCGCTGCAAGCTACCTCAGCAAGACGCGCGAAGCCGGCTATCCGACGGTAAGCGGATACGGTTTAGGTCTTCAAAAATTGTCAGATTACGAGTCGCCGCTTTCGGTGTACTTCTCGTTGTTTTACTATCCGAATCTCACCGGCCAATACACGCAGCTCGGCACGACCGGATCGCTTGGTCTAAACTATCGCATGCTGCGCTACCGCGTCGGTGCAGCGCTCGCCCCGGCCGGTAGTCCGGTATTCATCGATCTCGGAGTGCTGGGCGGCCGGCAGACAGCCCGCAGCAGCGCCCCGTCGAACGAAACACACATCGCGCCGTATCTTGGGATCGGCTTCTACTCACACTAGACGCCCTCTACGCCCAACAATCCAGAATGCGCCCCCGCAACGCAGCGTGCTGGAGTTTTTCAGCACGTGCCCACGGCACTGTCGGCGCGCTGCAGACCCCGAACGATCCCACAAACGACCCTTTTCAGGACCAACTGGATGAGGGTTGAAGAAGGCGACGGGCCTGTCACGGTGAGCTCGCGCCCGGGCCGAAAGCAACTCCGTATTTGACCTGCAGAACCGAGAACGCATCGTTCGGCGCCCCGTTTTGGTAGTGTCGAAAAAATGACACCCACAGCGATTGGCGATCGGTAAGATTCTTGATTAACCCGGTTTCGATCTCGATCTTCTGTGTTGGTGCCGGATCAAGCTCGCCCCAATTTTCGTAGCGGTGGACGGTCGTCTCGAATTTCAGCGTCGGCCCGAGCTGCTGGTCGACCGTTGCAACGCCGTCGTAGAAGAGGCCGCCCGGTGCTAGGCGCTTCTCGGCCGATCCCGTGACGGTGAGCTGCATTGCGCGCGAAATCGGCTGCGCATACGTGAGCGAGCCGATAGCCCAGTAGTAGGCGTCCTCGAAAAGGAAGTTGTGGTGATGCAGCATCGCTACGGCAACCGACACGCGTCGCGTCACCGGTAGGCCATAGGTGAGCTGATACTCGAGCTTCGGTTCGTAGATGTTCGAGTTCGACGGGATCGCAAACGCCGGATCCTCGTTGAAGCTCCCGTCCTTGTAGAGCTCGGCGCGGAAGTCGAACCCTTGCCCGTGCGCAAAGCCATAGTCGATGTTGACCTTGTCGCTGAGACCGTTGCTTAAGTCTCCGATGAGCGACGTGCGATTGTAAATTAGCGTCTTCGCGGTGAGGCCAAGCGCTTGGGTCGGGGCCGGAGTCGCGCGCGGCGAGCCGCCACCCGCAGAATCCGCAAATCCCTTGAGCGGGCTGATGCAAAACAGCAACCCGACGGCGACGGTCGATATCGCGATGAACCGCGCCACGATCATTTCGGTGCTCCAGTTGCGTCAGGATCCGCGGGAGCGTTTCTGCGATTGGGATCGGTGGACTTCGCGCGATCAAGATCAGCGGCAGGGTCTTGCGTATCGCGCGCCCAGTCGAGCCAGGTTGGAACGCCTGCGCGAGCAGCGCTCTGCTGGTGAGCGAAACCGATGAATACCGCCGAAACGACGGCGACGCCGGCGGCCGTCAGCGCACTACCGCGCGACTTGCTACGCACGGTCGCGGCCACGGCTGGCTCCGGGAGAGGCTTGGAAAGGAGGGCCGGCTCCGGAACGGCTTGCTCGACGGTTGGACGTATCCCGTCGACGCGGATCACCTCGATGCCGGTCACCATCGAACGAAAATTGTTCCAGCCCGCGCGTGCGACTTGCACGAGATGCACGACGATGAACGCGATGATGCCGAGCATGAGGGCGAAGTGCTGAGCGCGGATCGCATCCTGGCCGCCTAAGAGATTCGCAAAACCGGTCCAGTCTTTGAAATAGATCGGCAGACCAGTCAGGACCTCACCGAGGCCAAGCAGCACGACGCCGCTGTACGCGATGCGTTGCGCGCCGTTGTATTTTGTCTGCGATGGCGTATGGCGACGCACGCCCAAATCGTTGAGCACGACGAAGTACGCATCTTTCCACGAGCCGGCGTTGGCAACAAACGTCTTCCAGCGCCCTGAGGCCGCGAGGTAGACCACGTAGATCGCGCCGATCCCGACCATGAGGAACGAAAAGAGCACGTGCCAAACGCGGCCTTCGTCGTTGCGATTGTCGAGGTGGAGCGCTGCGTAGAACCCCGGCGAGAGCCAATGGCTATACGGCAGCTCGGGCGTGCCGGAAAGCAACAGGAACGCGGTCCAAAGGAGCACGGCGATGACGATGAAATTCGCCCAGTGCAGGACGCGCGTCGCAAGTGAATGCTTGCGATAGAGCCGTTCGAGTGAGGACGCGGAACGATCCGCGACCCGCGATCCGGTCGACATAATGAGAAACTCCAAACCCAAAGCAGCGCCAGTGACACTGACGCACGTAGCGAAAAAGGCGAGGTCGAGGCTTTAGGCTTGGAGTGGAGGCGGTCGACTAAAGAGCGGCGGCGACCAACATTTTCGTCGCGTGAAGACGGGCATGTGCTCGTGCAAGAGCGCCACGGCTTGGCGCGGCTCGATCGCGATAAAGAACGCTAAAATGGCGGCGACGAGATCCGGTAAGACGCGCACGATGAAGCGCGCCGCAAGGGCTGCGACAACGGCGACGAACAGCGCCACGACGAACCACCCGACCGCGTCGTGAAGCGTCGAAGGACCGCGCTCGCCGACGTGGGCAAGCAATCCCATTCCGAACGTCGTCGCGGCGATTGTCAAAAAGAAGCCGGCGCCGCGGCCCAGGAACGGCAGCTCGCTGAGGCTTTGTTTCAAAAGCCGGTGGAAGTCACGGTCGCCTTCGGCTTGCGCTCGCAAGGCACGCAAAACGCGCCACCCTAGCAGCGCGATCGCGATCGTCGCGATCAGCAACGCCGCGTGCCGTGGGTCGAGGCTTGTATCGCGCTCGCCGGCGCCCCCGTGGAACTCCATGAAGAGCTGGCCGCCGAACGCGAAGACGGCGCACAGCCCGACGAAGGGCCAGCCGAGCCCAGAGAGCCCCCATCGAGGCCACAGCGGCATATCTCCTCGTTGCGCGTATCGGAGCCGATCAGCCTGCAGATGAACCCGTGGACGATACGATCCTATGCCCTTCAGCCCAAGCGTGCATGCCTTCGCGAACGCCATAGTAAACGATCACGAGCGCAGCGATGGAGTCGGCCCACCACCATCCGGCAACCGCATTCAACACAAGCCCGACGAGGACCACGAAGGCGAGGATCGCGTCGATCAAGGTGACGCGTGCTTCGGTTGACAGAACGGGGTTTGCGAGCTCTGCCCCAGTCACGCGCTTTCCATACGCGAGTGCCAGCATCGCGACGACCGTCAAAGCGAGCCACGCAATACCGCCCGGCGACGGACTTGGACGCAGCTGAACCGCGAGAACGTATCCCGACTGCACGAGCACGTAGATCGCAAGCGCGAAGAATGCGGCGCCAATGAGTTGGAGCGCTCGACGTTCGCGATTTTGCCCGGCGCCGGTCAGCTGCCACACGACGACGACCGACGCAAAAATTTCGATCAACGAATCGAGGCCGAAGCCGGCGAGCGCCGCGGACCGCGCAGCGAACGCGGCCATGAGAATCAGCACGACACCGACAACATTCCAACCGAGCGTCAGATATTCGAGCAAAAAACCGCGATTCAATAGCCGCGCTTTCGTAGGGGCGTTCATTGAGCAGAACTTACCCGGGCCGAAGACGACACGCCTTGCGTACCGCAAACGGACCGTTTTGGGGACACACTACTCGCCAATCGTAAAGTTTGCTTCGAAGGAGCGCGGGGTGGAGTAGTGCGGCCCCTGCAGCTCGTCGAGAGCCGTCACCGCGTATCGGTCGTCGAAGACGTTACGCAGGATCAGACTGACCGACGCCTGCCGCGAGAGCTGTCGGCCCGCTCCGACATCGAACGTAAGGTGCGCGACACCGCCACATGAAACGCACTCTGAAGACTGGATTCCGCTACCGTATTGGCCATTCCACGTGAGCCAGCCCCGGCTCAGCGGAATGGACTGACCTGCCGTCGCGGTCCAGCGCTGGTCATAGTCCGCACTAACCCACCCATTCGAAATACCGGCGCAAGTGAAGACGCCGCCGGGTACGCACCCGCGTAAGGAAGCCCGGCCGTGCGTCAGCGAGAGATAAGACTGACCGCCGCGTGCCGTCTTTTTCACCAGATACGCCGATTGCAGATCAACCACGCCCTGCTGAAAGTTCAGCTCTTGGCGCGCGTTCGTGTTCGGGATGAGGCCGTCGTCGAGCGGATCCGTCGAATCCTTATGGGACACGCGGATCGTGACATCCGCGGTGCCGATTGGAAGGCGGCCGCCGACTTCGTACAGGCTGTCGCGTTGCGGGCGTAGAGCGACGGGCGTCGCGAAGGCGACCGTTCTCGAGTCGCTCGGCGAAACGAAGTAATCGTCAATGTCGAACGGTTCGAAAAGCCGCCCGAAGTACGCGTAGACGGTGGCGCGCCGCCCAAATGCTCGGCTGACCTTGATGCGCGGGCTCAGCTGACCGTATGCGTCGCCGTCACCCGAGGCAGTGAGGCGATCGGCGCGCAGGCCATAGTCGAGCGACCACGCGCGGTCCAGTTGCCACGCGTCCTGAAGATAGGCTCCGACGTCTGAACGGCTACGCGCGGAGTCGGTGTCGGTCGCGGAGACGCCGGCCGACGTAAACAGTGGGGCGACGAGCGCATGCGACGGTGTGAACGACGTACCTGCGCGCACGTCGTGGGTCGCCGACTTGTTCGCATAGGCAGCGTCGTAGGTCAGGCTGTCGATCGTCCGACTCCCTGAGAGAAATGAAATGCACGACGGCGCCTGCGTTCCGCACGCGCTCGAGGCAGTCAACTCTCCCGTGTCGTCGCGTATGCGCGTGTGCCGCAGGACTGTCCCGACAGAGAACGCGCTGTTGGCCGAGCGCGCGAAGCGATACCGCAACGAGGCGAAACCGTCGCTTTCGTCCTGATAGGCGTCTGCCGACGACGAGGCCGGCGTTGGTACCTGGAACGTTTGATGCGTCTGGCTCGCGACCAGATCGAGCGTCCCGAACGCGCCGACGCCATATTCGGCGCGGAGCAACCCGTTTGCGATGCTTCCTTCGTCATGATGAGCGTCTACCGTAGGCGGATCGAGGATCCAATCCGTGCGCTCGGCCCGTGTTCCGAGCGACAGAAGGCCGCGAGATCCAAGCGCGGCGCGATAAAATAATTCGTTTGCGAACGTTCCGAGCGAGCCACCCGTCAACTGGGTGCCGAAGGCCGGCGGCCCGGTCTCGAATTTCGTCGAGACCGTGACCGCGGCTCCGAACTTGCCACCGAATTCCGCCGGAAACGCACCTTCGGTAACATTTGCGTATTGGACGTTGTCGGCATCGATGGAACTCGCCAGTTCGCGCGAAAGGCCTACGGGAATGGGAACGCAATTGATCGTGTACGACACACCGCTCGAACTCCCGTTGACGTAGACACGCCCGTTGACGCCCGCGACCGCCGCGGGGAGCTGCGCGAGGAATTTCGAGAAATCTTGCGCCGCCGAATTACGGGCAAGTTGCGCGCCCGTGAACGTGAGGACGTTACCGGTTCCCAAGACGGTCGACGAGGCCGACGGAGCGTTTACCCGGCCGATCTCCGTCAAGCTCGAGTTTCCATCTTTGGTCAGCATGAGCGTGATGTCGCGAACGCCTTCGCCCGCGGCATCGATTTGCTTTTTGGCCCGCAAACCGTCCTTTGTCGCGACGACCCGGTATTTGCCGGTCGCGACGGCCTCGAAATGGAACTTGCCGTCGTCGCGAGTCGTGGTCTTGAGCGGCGAACCGGGTCCGGTCAAGGTGACGTCAGCACCGCCGACGGGCTTCCCGTCTCGCAGCACAATGCCATCGACGTCGTTGTCGTCGGCCAGAACTGCGCTCGGGGCAAACACCGCGCAGAGCGCGATGAGGCAGAATAGCGCACCGGCGGTGCGAAAAATACCAATAATTCGACGGCGCGCAGCGACGTCGAAGAGATGACGTACTGTCATGAGTCCTCCAGCGTTTGGCAACACGGCACCACGGACGGATGCCAAGCGAAAAGAGCCGCCGCAGCGGCAGATTTACGCGGGTTGCGAAAGCGGAGGCGGACGGTTGAAGAGTTGTGAGGGCCAGTGCTCGCGGCGCGTCGCTCGCGGAGGCTCTTTGCTGGGTTGCCGGATCGCGGATAATCCGTCCCCGATAAACTCCGCAAGCAGCGCGACGACGAAACCAGGTAGATGCCGTAGGGCTAACCACGCCAGCGCCGTGGCGAGCAGCGATGAGAGCATCGCACCGACGGCCCAGCCCAAAGCGTCCTGCGTCCACACCGGACCCTCGCCGGTGTGGGCGGCAGCCGCTAATCCGAATTGGAGGACGCCGACCACGCCGATGAAAGCGGCCCGGTTGCTCGAGAACGGCAACGCGGCAAAAGACAAACGCAAGCGGCGCTTCGCGTCGAGCGCGCTGCTCGACGCCCGGATCTCCGCAAGGACGCTAAGGACCATGGCTCCAAAGGCGGCGAGAGCAACGCCTCCGAGAACGAGGTGACGCGGGCACGCGGCGGCCGCCGGGAGCTCGTCACCACAGACGCCCCAAAGTTCCATGACGAGCTGCGTCGTTGCCGCCAAGCCAACGCATAGCCCCAGAAGCGGAACAAACGACCGGAGACCGCGAGGCGCCAAGCCCATGACGTTATCCGTTCTGCCGGTTAAAATGAGGACCTCCGCGTGCCGCTTTCGGTCCCGAAACCGACCCTTTTTGGTACAATGTCGCGACCTTAAGTGCGAAGCGGCTTTCCGCGTCCCGAAAATCTGTCCCGAAACGTGAAGGTGAAAGCCCGCTCGACGAGCTGGTGGCGCGAAAAAGAACACAAAGGCGCCGATCTGGCTTGCGGCGCTACTGTCCAGAGCGGTGCTGCTGAGGTGCGAGACGGAGTCATGCTGGGGTATAATTCCGGCATGATGGACGTGATGCGCAGGACCGTGATGGCGGCTTTGACTTGTGCGACGGTTGTGTTGCCGTCCGTCGCGTTAGCGGATCCACCGGCGGCGGAGCCGCCGCATGCGCCGCCGGTATTTCAGGGAGCGCCGACGACGCTGGGCGCGCAAGGCGGCGCGTTCACCCTCAACTTCGGCGATCTCGGGCGCTTTGAAGGCGTCGGGCGTGCACCGGGGCCACGGTGGAACACGGACCTCACGCCCGAACAAGAGCGGCGCCAGGCTCGCGAGATCACGGCTCGCAACAACGCCGCGACCAATCGGATCTTTGAGGCCTTTTTGCGGCAGCTTCAAAACGTCGATACGGCGGAAACGCCTTAGTTAATTCGCGGGGTTCGCCGGCAGCTTGGCGGCCGCGGAGCGGTCGATGAGCCATGTGAGCCGCCCCGGGCACGACTTCAGGACTTCGATTGGATATCTTTCGAGGTCTTCCGGGTCGGCTTGTATGACGGCGCGCAGCGTATCGGCCTTCGCGCTTCCTGCGATCGCGACGATGACGCTGCGGCCGCCGCAAAGCGCCCGCGGCGTCAATGTCAGACGGTAGGCGTTGAGGTGCGTAACGAACGGCGCGCGGACGAGCGCGGCGTCGTCGGCACGTGGGTCGGCTCCGGGAAAGAGCGAGGCGGTGTGGCCGTCGAGACCCATGCCGAGCAACACGAGGTCGAATGCCGGGTCGGAGCCGAGTTCTTCACGTAACACGTCCGCGTAAGCGCGCGCGGCCGCCTGCGGTTCATCCTCACCGCGCATACGAAAGACGTCGGCACCGGAGTCCGTCATCACGCCGCCGAGCGTGCCCTTCGCCATCTTGAAGTTCGACGCGTCGTCGCCCGGCGGCACGCAACGTTCATCGCCGAAGAAGAAGCGGACCGCACGCCAGTCGACTCGATCGCGAAGCGGCGATGCCGCAAGCAGCTCGTACGCGGCCTTTGGCGTCGAGCCGCCCGCCAAGGCGACGTCGAAGCGTCCATGCCGTTCGTGCGCTTCCTGCGCGGCGGCCACAATCCGTTCCGCGAGTGCGCGGGCGAGTGCTTCGGCATCTTTGGCGACGACGAGCTCACCGCGCTTGCGAATCACCCCAGTAAGTCGCGCACGGTGAGCAGCGAGGTTTCGAAGATGTCGTCGCGGCCGTTTTCGAGGATCGCTCGCTCGATCATCGTCGTGTTCTCGATGTTTTGCAACGGCACGCACCATGCCGGCTTGGCTTTGTCGCCCTCGACGTCCAGACAGACGACGTTTGGGTCGTCGGACAGCTGCGCGCGGTAGCGCGAGGTGCCCGCGCTGAGCACGACGGAGACCACGCGACGCTGGTCCCCCTTGTCGATCTTCGTAAAGGGGAGCGTTCGGCCGCGCCGGTCGCGGAAAGCGTGGCGCCCGACTGGCTCCCAGGAGAGCCGACTGCCGAGCCAGCCCGCTAAGTACAACGCTTCCGCGTCGGAGCCGCTCTCGATCTCGAGACCGTCGATGGAAAACAGGTCTTCGCGCAGGGTCGGATCGTCGAAGAACTGCGCGATCATGTCTTGCCACGGTGCCAGACGCATGAACGCTAAATCCTTGAGCGTCACCTCGGTAAAGCGGCGCAGGAAGTCACCGAGTTCCCGAACCGTTTCTTCCCCGCGCGCCTTGCCCGACGAATCGACCACGACGGTCGCCGCACTCTGCGCCAGCCCCGAGAAGGTGCGGCTCGCAAGAAAGCGCGCACCGCTCCACCACAGGACCGTCGGAATCTCGCGGACCGTTAACTCCTGCACCAAGCTGATGATGGTTGCATGTCCGAGGTGTTTGACCCCGACGTCGACGCGCTCGTTGATGATCGTCGCGCCGTCGGTCGTGCGCGCGTTCGTCGCAACGTCGACGCCGGTCGCCGCGTCGGTGGAATCGAGGACGATCAGGCGCGCGGGATGCTTTTCGACGACGGTCTGCGCTCGTTCGAGCACCCACGTGCGAAGCGTCGGGTCGTCCACGAAGACGACGAAGTTCATCGTCGCGATCTGCGCGGCGCCCGTACCCTCGGCCGCAGCCTCGCGGCGCGAGTCACGCAAGCGACGCAAGATCGCCGCCGTATCGGTTCCGGGCTCCGACTGCATCGTCATATGCGCCTCCACTCGCGTCCCTCCGCGACCAACAGCGCGTCGGCGCTCTGGGGACCCTGACCGCCGGCCAGATAGTTCGGAAAGTCGACGACCGGGCTTTGCTCCCAGCGTTCCATGATCGGTGTGACGATTTTCCAAGCTGCTTCGACGGCGTCCCAACGCGTGAATAAGGTTGCATCCCCGCGCATGGCGTCGCCGATCAGCCGCTCGTACGCCGGCGCCGATACGACGCCGAAGCCCGTCCCGTAGTTGAAGTCCATCGTGACGCCGCGGATGTGCATCTTGGGACCCGGTACTTTCGCGTTGAACCGAAGCGAGACGCCTTCCTCGGGCTGAATCTTCATGACCAGCGTGTTGTTTTCGATCGCATCGCCCGCTTCGCCGAAGATGCGGTGCGGAATGCCGCGGAAGCGGACTGCGATTTCCGAATGTTTGTGAGCGAGCCGCTTACCACTGCGCAGGTAAAATGGGACGTCGGCCCAGCGCCAGTTGTCGATGAAAAACTTGGTGCAAGCGTACGTCTCCGTCGTCGACAGTGGATCGACGCTCGGCTCATCCCGATAGCCCGGCACCGCTTTGCCTTCTATGAGGCCAGGACCGTACTGACCGCGGGCGGTTATTTTGGGCACTTCGTCTACGGAGAACGGCCGCATTGCCGAGAGCGCCTTGAATTTCTCGTCGCGAATGTGGTCGGCATTCGGCGAGATCGGCGGCTCCATCGCGACGAGCGCGAGTAAGTTGATCACGTGATTCTGAATCATGTCGCGTAAGGCGCCGGCGCCTTCGTAGTAGCCACCGCGCCCTTCGACGCCGACGGTCTCCGCCGCCGTAATCTGCACGGAGTCGACGTAACGGCGGTTCCAAATTGGTTCGAACATGACGTTCGCGAAACGTAGCGCCACGATGTCCTGCACCGGTTCCTTACCGAGGTAGTGATCGATGCGGTAGACTTGCTTCTCATCGAAGACCCGCGTGACTTCGCTTTGCAGCGCGCGTGCCGATTCGAGATCGAATCCGAATGGTTTCTCGATCACGATGCGCGACCAGCCTGCGGCCTGATCCTTCGGCCCCAGACCCGCCGCGGCGAGCTGCCCGATCACTTCTGCGAATGCGCTCGGAGGCGTCGCGAGATAGTACAACCGATTGCCGGCCGTGCCGAGCTTTTGATCGTTGTCTTCGAGTTGCTCCCGCAGCGCCTTGAAGGCATCGCGATCGTCGAATGAACCCGGGATGTAATAGAGCCGGTTTGCGAAGTCCGTCCAAAGCGGCTCGCGAGCTTCGCCGGAGCGCGAAAACGTATCGATCGCCGCTTTCATCTCTTCGCGGAAATCATAGTGCGACTTGTCAGAGCGCGAGAACCCGATGATGCCGAAATTCGTAGGCAGCACGCCGCCGAGCCGCAAATTGTACATTGCCGGCATCAGCATCCGTTTGGTCAGATCGCCGCTTGCGCCGAAGAAAACGACGTTACACGGATCGGTGATGCGATTGGACTCAAGCCCGGCTCGCAGCGGATTGACGGCACTCGCGCTCGCGCTAACCGGCCGCGCGCCGACCTCGACGGCCACTAGCGCACGCTCTCCGGTATGGCCGCTGTGCGGCCTTCATGCTTGACCGCATGCCCTCCAAACTGATTGCGCAACGCCGCCACTACTTTGGCGCTAAACGACTCATCCTGCCGCGATGTGAAACGCGAAAGCAATGCCATCGTGATGACCGGCGCCGGCACACTTTCGTTGATGGCTTCTTCGACCGTCCAGCGCCCCTCGCCCGAGTCGTCGACGTAACCACGGATCGATTCGAGCTTCGGGTCCGCGCGAAACGCAAGTTCCGCAAGTTCCAGCAGCCATGACCGCACGACCGAGGCGTGCAGCCAAAGATCCGCGAGCGCATGGAGATCGTACGAAAACTCGGATTTCTCGAGAATCTCGAACCCCTCACCGTAGGCGGCGAGCATGCCGTACTCGATCCCGTTATGAACCATCTTCGAAAAGTGGCCCGCGCCGCTCGGCCCGACGTGCGCGTACCCGTCGGGAGGCGCAAGCGAAAGAAAAATCGGCTCAACGCGCTTGACCGCATCGTCGTCACCGCCGACCATCAGGCAGTAACCGTTCTTGAGCCCCCACACGCCGCCCGACGTGCCGGCGTCGATAAACGAGACGCCCTTGGCTTTCGCCTGCGCATAGCGACCCTGCGACTCTCGAAAGTTCGAGTTCCCGCCATCGACGATAATGTCGCCCGGCTGCAAGTGCTCGAGCAGTGCCCCAATCGTATCGTCGGTAGGCTTCCCGGCCGGCACCATGATCCACACCGCCCGCGGCGCCCGTAACTTCGCAACCAACTCCGCGACCGACCCCGAACCGACCGCACCCTCACCCGCCGAATGCGCAATCGCCGCCTCACTGAAATCGAACACGACCAGTTCGTGCTTGTCCAGCATCAGCCGCGACGTCATATTAGCGCCCATGCGCCCAAGCCCAATCATCCCAAGTTGCATCGCATCTCCTAGCCTAGATTACCAACAAGAACAGTGAGGGCGGCGTCCGCCTCGTTGCGGGGGACGCTACACCGAGGCGCCGGGGACGCCCGCAATTTCGCATCACGCGAAATTGCTACTCGCTCACTTTTCGCTCCCGCGCATCGTGCGCTCCGCGAAAAGCTGAGACGCCCCGGCACCTCGGCGTAGCGTCCCCCGCAACATCGCCTCAGGGTTCCGTTTACGCTTTCGCCGCAACCGCATCATCGATCGCTTCCGAGAGCGCTTCAAGCGCCTGCGGCAGCGGTGCTGTAAGATGAAGACGCAAACCACGCCGCTTCCGCTTGTCGAGCGATTCGAAATCACCCAGAGCCTGCGCGCGCAGAAGCGTCCCAAAGGTGACCATGCCGGGAATCTGCAGATCGCGGTCCGCCTGAGTATCGAGCGTCAACTGCAGGAACACGCCGCTGTTCGGACCGCCTTTGTGGAGTTGACCCGTCGAGTGCAGGAAGCGCGGCCCGAAGCCGACGGTGGTTGCAACCTTGAGCGCGTCGCGGACTTTGAGGCGGATGTCGTGCATCTGCTGCTCGTGATCGGGATTGCGTTCGAAGTAGGCGGTGAAAGCGACGTAGTCTCCCTCGCGCACCTGCGCGAGCACGGCCGATACTGCACTCGAGAGATCGGCGCCGAGCGCAACGTCTCTGGAACCCGCAATCGGGATGATACCTGCGATCGCGTCGCTCGCTTTCGCTTCGGGCTCCGCGAAGCGACCGGTTTCTTTGTATTCGCCGAGGAGCCGTTTCGTGTTGTCTTTGGATTCCTGCACGTTGGGCTGATCGAATGCATCGATACCGAGCACCGAGCCCGCAGCCGCCGTGGCGATTTCCCAGAGCGCGAACTGTTCCCCGATATCGAGCCGGTCGTTCATGGCTAAACGAATGACGGGGTGGCCCGCGTCTTCGAGCATTCCAAGCCGCGTTTCGATGGCGTCGCCGTCCATGTCGCCCTGGAGGTGTTCGGCCGGCGGCAGCCCCTCGCCGACGTACACGAAAACGCGGTCGCGCCCGTACTGGTGGGGCAGACCGAGCGGCTCGCCTTCGATCGGGATGATGCCCGTGCCGCTCTTGCCGGTCGATTCCGCGACCAGTTGTTCGGCCCATGTGCCGAAGGCCGCTACGTCGGGGTGGGTAATGATGGTCAGTTTGTCGCGTCCGGCGCGCGCGAGCGATGCGATTGCCGCGCCGAAGCGTACGCCGAGCGAGTCCGCCACTTTGGTCGAACTCGAGTTGGCTTGCAGCGCGCCTAGGCCGCGATCGAGCAGCGCTGCGACATCGTAACCCGCGAGCGCCGCGGGAACCATCCCGAAGTAGGAAAGGGCCGAATAGCGCCCCCCGATGTCGGGATCGTTTTGGAAGGTGCGCCGAAATTCCGCCTGTTCGGCTTCCTTGGCGAGTTGTGTATCGGGATCGGTGATCGCGATGAAGTGCTCGCCTGCAGCATCGGCGCCGACCGTCTTTTGAACCCGCTCGTAGAAGTAGCGGAAGAAGGCTTCGGGTTCGGTCGTCGTGCCGCTCTTACTTGCGACGATGAAAAGGGTGTGCGAGAGGTCGAGCGACTCCTCGAGCGTGCGAATTTGTTCGGGGTCGCTTGAATCGAGGACATGTAGCTGCGGATAGTTCGCAACCGTACCAAATGTCGCGCGCAGTACGTCGGGCGCAAGGGAACTGCCGCCCATGCCGAGCACGACGACGTGCGTAAACGTCTTCGCCGCTTCGGCAGCGAAAGCGGTCAGCTCGTCGACCCGCTCCAGCACCGAGCGCGGAAAGTCGAGCCAGCCGAGTGCGTGCCGGATGATCTCCGCGTGCTTCGGGTCGACCGACCACGGCGCCGGGTCGTGTTTCCAGAGTTTGGTGAGAAAGTCGTCCTGCGCGAGCTTGGCGACGGCGTCGTCCGGCTGCGCGCCGGCCTTGCCGAGTGCGATCGCGACGCGCGACTGACCTCCGGCAAGCAGCTTCTGTTTTTTCTCAATTGCTTCGAGCAGCGCGTTATAGGAGTCGGCAAAGGACTTCACGCCCTCGACTTGCAGTTTTTGGGTGACGTCGTACAACGAGATCTGCGCTTGGGCGAGCGCTTCAATCGTAGCGCGCGCTTCGTCGAGCCCGCTTTCCACGGCGTCCGGGACGATCGTGCCATGCTCCATCAGCGCATCGAGCGTTGCCGGCGGTACCGTATTGACCGTGTTCTTGCCGACGACGCTTTCGACGTACAGCAGGTCGGAATACGCGGGATTCTTCGTGCCGGTGCTGGCCCACAGAGGCCGCTGCACGCGACCGCCCTTGGCTTTGAGCGCCTCGAACCGCGCGCTCTCGAATGTCTTCTTATAGCGCTGGTAAATCAGCTTGAGGTTCGCAACCCCGGTTTTACCGAGCAACGCTTTGACTTGCGGCTGACCTTTGGCGGCTTTTTCCTCGATCAGTTTGTCGACCGCCGTATCGATGCGGCTGACGAAGACGCTTGCAACCGAGGCGATCCGTTCGATCGAACCGCCGGCGGCAACCCGCTCCTCGAGCCCGGCCAGGTAGGCATTGGCGGTTTCTTCGTACGTTTCAAGCGAAAAGATCAAGGTCACGTTCACGTTGATGCCCGCTGCGATTGTCTCTGTGATCGCCGGAATGCCCTCCGGCGTCGCGGGGATCTTGATCATCACGTTGGGCCGATCGACCATCTTCCAAAGGCGTTTCGCGGCGTCGCTCGTCTGAGGGGTATCGCCGGCCAAGAGCGGCGAGACTTCCAGGCTGACGAAGCCGTCGCCGCCGTTCGTGCTTTCGAACAGTGGCCGAAACGCGTCGCAGGCATGACGAATATCGTCGATTGCCAGCGCCTCGAAGAGGCGATTGGGATCGTGCTCCTTTCCGATCAGACCTCCGAGTTGATCGTCGTAGTCGTTGCCGCTGCCGATCGCTTTTTCGAAGATCGTAGGGTTGGAGGTCATTCCACGCAGACCGGCATCGACAAGTTTGCGCAGTTCACCCGAGGCAAACATGCCGCGCCGAATATTGTCGAGCCAGATGCTTTGACCGGCGTCGGCGAGCTCTTTGAGTTGCGTTCTCACGATCGTCTCCTTACGTTAAGCGAGGGCGCTGGCCAGCAGGCCCGCCGCTTTTTGCGCGACCGCCTCCGGCGTAAATTCGAATGCTTGAGCAATCGCCGCGGCGGGCGCCGACGTCCCGAAGTGGTCGATGCCGATTGCAAGTCCGCGATCGCCCACGAAACGCGCCCAGCCGAAGGTCGACGCGGCTTCGACGGAGACCCGAGCGCGCAGATCGGCGGGCAGCACGCTCTCGCGGTATGCGTCATCCTGTTGCAGAAAAAGTTCCATCGACGGCATCGAAACGACGCTCGCCGGCAGGCCGCGCTCGGCGAGCAGTTTGGCTGCATCGAGCGCGAGCGAAACCTCGGAACCGGTTGCGATCAACACGAGTTCCGCGCGCTCCGGCGGGTCGTGCAGCACGTAGGCGCCGCGCCCGACGGCCGCATCGCGCGCACCGAGAAACGGTACTTTTTGACGCGACAACACGAGCGCCGTCGGACCCTTGTGTGCGATCGCGAACTTCCAGGCTTCGAGCGTTTCGAGCGCGTCGGCCGGTCGAATCGTCGTCATGTTCGGCATCGAACGCAGGCTCGCAAGTTGTTCGATCGGCTGATGCGTCGGCCCGTCTTCACCGAGGAAGACGGAGTCGTGGGTGAAGACGAAGATCGCCTTGGATTTGTTGATCGCCGCCAGACGCACCGCGGGCTTCATGTAATCAAGGAAATTGAAGAACGTGGCCGCGAACGGAACGATTCCGCTGTGCACGGAGAGGCCGTTCGTGATCGCGCCCATTGCATGCTCGCGCACGCCGTAATGCAGGTTGCGTCCCGCATAGTCGCCGGCCTGGAAATCACCGCACCCCTTAAGGTACGTCTTCGTCGAGGGATCGAGGTCGGCCGACCCACCCACGAGTTCGGGCAAGGCATTTGCAATTGCATTCATGACCGTGCCGCCCGCTTCGCGCGTGGCAACCGAGCCGTTCTGCGAGTCGAAGACCGGCCACGGGAGCCGCTCGGGCAACCGTTCGTCGCGGATGCGCTCCAATTGCGCGGCCGGCTGCGGGTTCGCGCCCTTCCACTGCTCGTACGCGCGGTTCCATTCGTCCTGTCGCGTGACGCCCCGTCTGCCCGCGGCGCGCCACCATGCGAGCACGTCGTCCGGCACATAGAAAGGGGGTTCCGTGGGCCAGCCGAGGGTTTCTTTGGTCTTCTTGACGTTATCGGCCCCGAGCGGCTCGCCGTGCGCTCCGAACGTTCCGGCCTTGGGCGAACCGAAACCAAGCACGGTGCGAACTGCGATGAACGACGGACGCGGATCGGCTTTGGCGGCAGTGATGGCGGCGTCGATTGCCGCGACGTCGTTACCGCCGTCTTGCGTGACTTCTTGGGTATGCCACTGCAGCGCATCGTAACGCCCACACACGTCTTCGGTGAATGTGACGTCGGTATTCGCGGCGAGCGAGACTTTGTTGTCGTCGTAGAGAACGATGAGTTTGCCGAGGCGCAGATGGCCGGCAAGTGAACTCGCTTCGTTCGAGATGCCCTCCATCAGGTCGCCGTCGCTTGCGATGCAGTACGTGTAGTGATCGATGATCGTCTGCTCGCGGTTGTACGTCGCCGCCAACTGCGCTTCGGCAATGGCGAGTCCCACGGCGTTGCCGAAGCCCTGGCCGAGCGGCCCGGTCGTCACCTCGACCCCGGCCGTGTGGTGCAACTCGGGATGCCCGGGCGTTTTGCTGCCGAGCTGCCGGAAATGTTCGAGATCGTCGAGCGTCAGCGGATAGCCGCTTAGGTACAGCAGGGCATAGAGCAACATCGAGCCGTGTCCGGCGCTCAGCACGAAGCGGTCGCGATCGAACCATGCCGAGTCGGCCGCGTTGAATTTCAGATGGCGGGTCCATAATGTGTACGCCATCGCGGCGGCCCCGAGCGGCAAGCCGGGATGTCCGGAGTTTGCCTTTTGCACCGCGTCCACGGCAAGAAAGCGAATGGCGTCGATACGCTGCTGATCGTCAGGGGTGTTCGGCACGGGCGCTCCTCGGTAGGCGGGCGTTGAGACTTCGCCGCCTCGCCCTTCATTCCCCGAAAGGCAGATCGGCCGCAGGCGCCGCGCGCAGCGTGTATCGTCGCCTTTTTAGTAGGAGTTGCGCAGTAACGGCCCTTACACGGAGGTGCCATGGACATTGCACGACTGCGTTCGCACATAGAAGCGCTCGATGCCGACGCCGATAACGTGCGCGGAGCCAAGGGGCGGGCGGTCGATGAGGTGATCGAAGCGCTCGATGAGGGTTGGCTGCGCGTCTGTGAACTCCGCGACGGTGCCTGGTCGACCAACGCCTGGGTGAAGCGCGCCATCCTGCTGTATTTCGCGCGGCACGCGAGCGTCGAAGTGGGAGCGTACCGTCTTTACCGGCACGGCGGAAGCGCGGCGAAGGGTAAAGGGCGGAACGCTTTGCGCTATCCGCCGTCGTACTTCGACAAACTGCCGACGAAGCGCAACTACGCCAAGCTTGGGGCGCGCTGCGTGCCGCCGGGCGTTGCTCGCTATGGCTCGTTCCTGGGTCGCGGAACGATCTTGATGCCGGGATATGTAAACGTCGGTGCCTATGTCGACGATGGTTCGCTGATCGACACGTGGGCGACGGTCGGTTCATGTGCGCAGATCGGCAAGAACGTCCATCTTTCCGGCGGCGTGGGAATCGGGGGCGTGTTGGAACCGCCTCAGGCACAGCCCGTCATCGTCGAGGACGGCGCCTTCATCGGTTCACGCTGCGTCGTCGTCGAAGGCGTTTTCGTCGGCCGCGAGGCGGTGCTCGGCGCGGGCGTCATCTTGACGGCAAGCACGCCCGTCGTCGACGTGCGCGGCGGCGAGGCAGTCGTCGGCAAGGGCCGGATCGCAGCGCGCGCGGTGGTCATTCCCGGAACGATGCCGAAGGCGTTCGCAGCCGGAACGTACGGCGTACCGTGCGCGCTGGTCATCGGGGAGCGCTCGGCCTCGACCGATCAGAAGACGTCGCTCGAAGCGGCCATTCGCGACTACGGAGTAGCGGTTTGAATCCAGCCATTGCAAACGTAGGCGGCTCATTGATCCGCGAGCTGCACGGTCGCCGCCGGCCGACGTCGATCAATCTCGGTATCGGTGAGCCGACGCTGCTGCCCGATGCTCGTTTTTTCGAACGCGCAACCGCCTGGACGGCCAAGCACGGTTGTCGCTATTCGACCAATATCGGCGATCACGATCTGCGTGAAGCGATCGCCGCACACTACGCATATCCGCAGCTCTCACACGCCGACAACGTGTGCATCGCCTGCGGTTCACAAGAGGCGGTGTACGTCGCGATGCGGACGCTGGTCGATCCGACGTGCGAGGAGGTGCTCGTCGTCGAGCCGGCATTTCCCGTCTACGTCAAGATCGCGCAAGCCGAGAGAATTCCGCTGCGTCGCCTCGATCTCGATGCGCGCGCAGCCGATGCTTTCGATGCCGACGCGATTTTGGAGTCGATTGGTCCGCAAACGCGGCTGGTCGTCCTGTGCTCGCCTTCGAATCCAACCGGACGCGTGATTTCGCGCGCGACGGTGGCGCGCATCTGCGCGGCGCTGCTTGCGCGCGGCGGCCCTCCGGTCTACGTTTTACACGATCAGATCTATCGCGAACTGATCTACACGGGCGATGTCGGCGAGTTCGCGCCCCTCTATCCGTACACGGTCGCGATCAACTCGCTCTCGAAGTCCAACGCCTTGCCGGGGCTGCGGCTCGGCTGGTTGATGGCTCCCGCGGACGTGATGCCGAGCATCGTGAAGATGCATGGGTGGGTTACGTCTTGCGCGAGCACCTTCGCGCAGCGCGTCGCGTTCGAGATTTTTTCCGCCGAAGCACTCGGCGAGCATCGTGCATGGTACACGTCGCAGCGTCGGAGCGTCCTGTCGGCGCTGCGCCAAACGGCGCTCGATTTCATCGAGCCCGACGGCGCGTTTTATGTGTGCCTCCGCATCGGCCCGGGCGGTAGTCTCGCTTTCGCAGAGGCGTTGCTCGAGGAACGTGACGTCGTCGCCATGCCCGGCGACATCTTTGCCCCATCGCTTGCGGGCTGGCTGCGGACGAGTTATGTCGGCCCACGGGACGAGGTCTTGGAAGGCTTGCAACGCATCGCCGGCTTCGTGGGCGAGCGCGCGTTATCGTCGCCGGTTTAGGAATGCGCGCCGAACGCGACCGATCGCGACGGACTGGTACGGGCAAGCGACCGCCCGCAGGCGTATCGCGGAGGTAATCTCATCCCCGACTTTGGGGAAATCGGCCGTGTGCGGAAATATACGGAACGTCTCACGCGTTAGAAATGTATGCGGTCGGTGTTGGCTCTGTTGCTCGCGCTCACGCTGGGGACGACGTGCCGAGCGCAGACCGCTGCTCACAGCGGCCCTTCCAGCGTGGCCACGGCCGATGTGGCTCGGCTCCTGGGAGCCTGGAACTGCGACGGCGGCATCGGTGGCGGTTCAAGTACCGAGACCTACACTCGCGCCGGCGATACGAGCGTTGCGCTGGGCAACTCGGTGCGCACCTCGAGCGGAGCGAGCGGCTTCGTGAGCGAGACGTTTTCCTATTCTCCGTCCATTGCGATGTGGAATGTGACGGGCTTGCCGAACGGCTTCTTCCAGGGACTTCGGCTGAGCGGCCCCGTGTGGACGCCGGGTAGCCAATGGATTCTTGCCGGTACCGAAAGCTTCCACAATAAGACGATGCCGATACGCATCGTGTACACGGATCTCGGGCGGGACTCGTTCCGGCGCGAACATCAGGTACAAGCCGGCGGCATGTGGCGTGACGACGCAGCCTATGTGTGCCGGCGCGCCGGAGAGACTCTGGGGGTAATGCCGCCGAGCGTTGCATCGCCGGTCGCGTTCACGCCTGCTTTGGGCAGCGCGGTAAAACCGTCGCCTGTAGCGACGACGCCGCCGGTCGGGCGCTCCGCGGCCACGATAACGCGACCCTGGCCCTTTGCGCCGTGGCGCTTCGCACCCGCGCCGAGCGCAACGGCGCAGGGCTCGAACGCAGAGCCCCGGGCACCTTCCACTCGGTCGACGTCAACATCCGCAAGCCCGCGCGTTGCGCTCGCGCCCAAGGCCATGCCGACTCCGACGTCGGAGCCAACACCGACACGCAAACCGACATCGGCGCCTAAGCCGATCCCTGCACCAAAGCCGACACCGGCGACCAAATCTACACCGGCGCCTAAGTCTACGTCCGTGCCGATGAAGCGACGCATCGTACCGACGCCCAAGCCGACGGCGACGGCCGCCAACCGAAGCGCCGCCGCCCCGCAACGGCACGAACGTGTGGCGCTCGCCCCTGCGGCGCCGGCGCAGCGCGATGACCGGCCATACGGACTGATCGGATCGTGGGCGTGTAGGACGACCGGTGGTGAGACGAGCACCCAGACCTATACGCTCGGCAATGATGGCTCGATCGCGTTACGCAATGCGCTTACGCTCGACGGGCGACGGTATGAGATCGACGAGAGCTATCGCTTCGATCCGCCTCGCAATGTGTGGAAAAATGTTACGGCCGGCGGCGCCTATCGCGGTACGGCATCGCCGTGGCGCGGTGCGACGTGGACCTTCGACGGCATCGAAACCGAGGGTCGGCCGTCCGAAGTCCACATGAGCTACACGACGCTCGGGACGACAACATTTCGACGCGAGTTCGCCCGCAGTCGAAGTGGTTCGTGGGTTCCGTATCTCTCCGAGTTCTGCCGGCGGAGCTGAAGTGGTCGCGGTCTTCGGAGCGCGGCGTTATTCTGCGGACGTCGCGTTGGGCTGCTCGTCGCGCGCCGGTCCGATCCAGACCGTCTGCACGTTGACGAACTCTCGGATTCCATAAGCGGCCAGTTCGCGCCCGTAACCGCTTTTCTTGACGCCGCCGAACGGTAGTCGCGGATCGGAGGCGGTCATGCCGTTGATGAAGACGGCGCCCGACTCGAGTCTGGCGGCGAGTGACTTCGCGCGCTCGATGTCGCGCGACCAGAGGTTTCCGCCCAAGCCGTACTGCGACGCGTTCGCCAACGTGACGCACTCGTCGAGGTCGCTCGCGCGGACGACGGCGGCGACCGGCCCAAAGGTTTCTTCGTCGAACGCGGGCATGCCCGGCTTCACGTCGGAGAGGATCGTCGGCGCGTAGTAATAACCGCGACGTTCGAGCGGTGTGCCGCCGGTCGCTATTCGTGCACCAAGCTCGCGCGATCGTTCCACCTGCACGGAGAGCGATTCCCGCAGATCTTCCCGTGCAAGGGGACCGAGTTGCGTTGTGCGATCCGATGGAGCGCCGATTCGCAGTTCGTGCGCTTTGGCGACGAACGCTTCGAGAAACGCGTCGTGTACGCAGGCTTCGATGATGAAGCGTTTGGCCGCGATGCAGCTTTGGCCGTTGTTCTGAAAGCGGGCTTTGACGGCCGTCGCGGCGGCGGCTTCGACGTCGGCGTCGCGCAGGACGATGAAGGCGTCGGAACCACCGAGTTCGAGGACCGTCTTCTTGAGCTGCCGGCCTGCGGTCGCAGCAACGGCGCTGCCGGCCGCTTCGCTTCCGGTGAGCGTTACCGCCGCGATGCGTGGGTCCGCCACGACCGCTTCCATGTCGCGCGAAGCGACGATCAGCGTCGTAAAGGTTCCTTCCGGAAAACCGGCATCGTGCACGACGCGTTCGATCTCGAGCGCACAGCCGGTCACGTTGGCCGCATGCTTGAGCACGACCGCGTTGCCGGCCAGCATGGCGGGAACGAGCGCGCGAAACGCCTGCCAATATGGAAAGTTCCACGGCATGATCGCAAGCAAAACGCCGAGCGGCCGAAACGCGACGTAACTCTCCGTTGCGCTTGTCGTCACACGTTCGTCCGCAAGCGCAGCGGCGCCGTGGCGCGCGTAGTGATCGCAGCAGACGGCACACTTCTCGATCTCCGCTTCTGCTTCGACGATGGTCTTGCCCATCTCGTGCGTCGCAAGCATCGCGAGCTCGCTCTTGCGCGCGCGCAGTCTTGCGGCGAGCGCACTCAGACGTTCCGCGCGCTCGTCAGAGCGTCGATAGCGCCACGCGGCGAATGCCTCTACGGCGCGGTCGAGTGCCGCGTCGACCGCAGCTCGATCGTGCACGGCATACTCGGCTAGTGGCGTTCCGCTAGAGGGATCCACGGTCGTAATCGCGTTCGAGGCGGCCGTTGCAGTCATGCTGTTCGTTCCTTCGCGCAATCCTCGCGTTCGGCCTCACTGCCGTCCCGTTCGGACGCAGCCGTGCCCAGAAGCCGCGCCGCGACGGCGACGAGCGCCGCGCGGGGGACCAGACCGATCAACTCGCAAGCCGACACCGCGACACCCTCGCGCGCCGCGAGGACACGCACGACTGCGACCAGCCGATCCAGTGGTATCGCCGCGACGTCGCTAAGATTACACGAAACTTGTACGCGGCCGTCGTCGAGCGCGATGCCGAGCGCGCGTAGGCTGCGTAGACCGCCGCCCCGCTCCCGCAGCGTGCGCGCGATTGCTTTGGCGAGCGCGAGGTCGGCGCTCGCAAGCACGATGTTGAAGGCGATCAGCACGTCGCGCGCGCCGATCGCGATGGCGCCGGCGCTACGGTGCAGGGCGACGTCGCCGACGTCGGGGCGGTCGACTCGCGTCGCAAGACTCTCGAATTCGCCCCGCCGCACATCGGCGAGCAGTCGTCGTTCCGGCAGCACGGCCGCTTCGCCGTAAAAGTAACTCGGAATCGCAAGTTCCGACCATATGCGCGCCGCTGCCGCCTGCGCGATTTCGATGGCGTCGCTCATCGTTGACCCATCGAGTGGAACGAACGGCAGCACGTCGAGCGCGCCGATGCGGGGATGCGCGCCCGAGTGAGAGCGCAGGTCGATCCCCAAGCACGTGACGCGAGCGAGGGCGAGCGCCCCTTCGAGCACGTGTTCCCGCGTGCCGAAGAACGTGAACACGCTGCGATTGTGAACCAGGTCGCTCGTTTGATGCGCAAGAGCTGCACCCGCGCCGTCAATCGCGTCCGCGCACGCACGCAACAGTTCGGCATCACGTCCCTCGGAGACGTTGGGGACGCATTCGAACAGCTTCACTCCTTTACGACAACGCGGCAGCGATCGCTGCGGCGACGTCGTCGACCGCGACCGTGCGTTCGTCGCCCCGTTCGCGTGCGCCGAGCGGCGGCGCGATGATCGTCGCGAAGCCGAGCCGGTGGGCTTCATTCGCGCGGCGTCCGCGCTGTGAGACGGCGCGGACTTCGCCCGAAAGGCCCAGTTCGCCGAATGCCGCTGTGCCTGCGGGCAGCGGCCTGCCGCGAAAGGCCGACGCGATCGCGAGCGCTATGCCGAGATCGGCGGCGGGTTCGGCGATGCGTAAGCCTCCGGCGACGGAAACGTACACGTCCTGCGTTCCGAGCGCGAGTCCCGCGCGGCGTTCGAGGACTGCGAGGATCATCGCGAGTCGCGCGCGATCGACGTTGGCGGCCAAGCGTTGCGGCGTGCCGTAACTCGTTTCGCCGACGAGGGCTTGAATTTCGACCAGCACCGGACGCGAGCCGACGATGCTTGCCACCACGCACGACCCGCTCGGCCGCTCGGCCGAGCCGCTGCGCCCTAGAAACAGTTGTGAGGGATTCGTCACCTCGTGGAGGCCGCGCGAGTCCATCGCGAAGACGCATATCTCGTCGGCACTGCCGAAGCGGTTTTTGTGTGCGCGCACGATCCGGTAATCGGCGCCGCTGTCGCCTTCGAAGTACAGGACCGTATCGACGAGATGTTCGAGGAGTCGCGGTCCCGCGATCGAGCCGTCTTTGGTGACGTGGCCGACGATGAGTGTCGCACAGTCGGAGCGCTTGGCAAACTCCATGAGTGCCGTCGCACAATCGCGCACCTGCGCGACGCTGCCGGCAAACGACTCCACGTCGGGCAGCGCCATCGTTTGGATCGAATCGATAACGAGCAGTCGCGGCTGCAAGTCTTCGAGCGCGTCGAGGATGGCCCGCAGGTTCGTTTCGGCGAAGAGCAGCAGGTCGCCGGCGGCCCCTAGCCGATCGGCGCGCAGTTTCGTCTGCGCTGCAGATTCTTCACCACAAACGTAGACGACCGGGCCCCAGTCGCCGGCGAGGCGCGCCGCCATCTGCAGGGCCAGCGTCGATTTTCCCGCGCCGGGCGGACCACCGATCAGAACGAGACTGCCCGGAACGATGCCGCCGCCGAGCAGATTGTCGAATTCCGGCATGCCGCTGCGAACGCGCGTGGCGGTACTGCTTGGAATTTCCGCCAGACGCACCGGCGCAGCTGCGGCCGGCGTGCCGCGCCGCGTCGGTGTTGCGCCTTTGCGGGGCGGTGCTGCCGGCGCGTCCACGAACGTGTTCCAGGCATTACAGCCGGGACATTGGCCTATCCAGCGCAACGATTCATGGCCGCACGCCGAACAGAAGAAGATCGAGCGTGCTTTCGCCATCACCAGCGGCTTCGGCAAAACGCAGGCATTCGGCCTTTGGTCCCCGCGGCGGCAGGTTTCGAGCCGCCGCGGGAAGATGCCCGTGCGAGGGTCGACGATGGCTGTCGACGGTGGACGAACAAGACATGAAGCGCGCTGAGCCGAGGATTATGCTTAAGGTCAATACGAAGACGGTTGAAGAATTCGCGTGGTCGTCGCCGCTCGGCACGTTTTCCGGCGCCGGCAAGGAGATATCCGAAGCACTCGGGCGCAAGCCGGAATCGACGGATCTGAACGAACGGCATCCCTTTGACGTCGAGATACTTCGCGTTGCGCCGGGGAGGAGTCCGTACCCGTACCACTCTCACAGCGCTCAATGGGAGTTTTACCATGTGATCTCGGGCAACGGCTTTGTGCGACATAAGGACGGAACGACGCCGATCGAGGGTGGCGATGCGTTCATCTTTCCGCCGGGCGATCCTCATCAGGTCTCCAATAACGGTTCAGAAGACCTCGTCGTCTATGTCGTCGCGGACAATCCCATCGGCGAGTCGCATTACTTTCCCAATAGCGACAAGTGGGCGGTCGGGTCGCCCGAGTACCGCCTCATCCGCTCCGGAGCGCTGGAATACTACGATGGCGAGGAGTGAACAGCGCCGTTTGCCGTACGCTCGTAAAACACGATGTGGTTGCCCACGGGAGCGATGGCCGCCAGCACCAGCTCGCCCCACGGTGCCCGCTCGAGGCCCGGGCGCGCGTATCCGTAATCGCGTTCGGTCAATTGACGATGGAACTCCTCGATGCCCGCCGTCTCGACCCGCACGCGGCTGCCCGGAGTTCCGTCACCATGGTGTTCGCTGAGATGAAGCACGCAGCCGCCGCGCGATATTTGCATGTAGAGCGGAAGTTTCGGCTCAAAACGATGTTCCCAGTCAACAACGAAGCCGAGGAAGTCGATATAAAACTCGCGTGTCTTCCCGACGTCGAGCATCCGAAGTATCGGGACGACATGGCCAAAGGTGATTGACATCTCACTCCCTTCGACGTCCGGCTCCGGGATCAACGCGCCACCGGCGCGCTGGATCGTGGCAGCCACGATCGTGGCAATCCTGCTCGGCATCGGCTTTCGCTATTCAAATGCCGTTTACAAGGTTTACTATCAGGATGAGGCGGTGACGTCGCTTCGGGTTGCCGGCTTCACGCTCCACGACTTCGACGAGCTTTTCGATCGCAAACCGCACACGTTCGGCGAGGTACAGCGCTTGCTGCGGCCTGCGCCCGAGCGCGGAGTTGCCGACACGATCCGCTCACTCGCGCTCGAAGACCCACAGCATCCGCCGGCGTTCTATGCACTCGAGGCCTTGTGGGTTCGAGCCGCCGGCGTTTCGCCATTCTGGACGCGATTATTGGCGGTGGCCTTGAGTCTGGCGGCCTTGCCGCTGATGTACGCGCTTGGCCTCGAACTCTTTGGGTCGCGCACGGTCGGTTTGATCGCCACCGCGCTGCTCGCGGTATCACCGTTCTTCGTCCTGTACGCCTATCAAGCGCGCGAATACGGTTTACTGACGAGTGCGATCCTGCTCTCGAGCGTTCTCTTCTTGCGCGCCGCGCGTTTGGGCGGCGGTCGTCGCTGGGGTTGGTACGCGCTGTCGGTCGCGTTCGGCATGTATACGTATCTCCTATTTGTGCTCGTCATCGTGGCGCACGCAGTTGCCGCCGTCGCACCTTTTACGGTTGGCCGGCGACGCCCACGTTCTTTGGCGGCCTTTGCAGCGGCGTCGTTCACCGGATTGTTGCTCTGCGCTCCGTGGCTGTGGGTCGTGCTGAGGAATCGCAGTGTAGCAAATGCTGACGTCAGTTGGTCCACAAGCGCATATCCGCTGCGCTTTATGATCGCGAAGTGGGCCTTCTATGCGGCCGCGACCTTCTTTGATCTCGAATACTCATCTGCGCGTTTCACCTTCGTCGCCGTCATCGTGCTCGCGATCGTTGTGGCCGCCGCCGTCGCGCTCGTGCGCCGCAATAAGGGGGCTGCGGCGATCTTCGTTATCGCGCTCGGGGCATCGGCGTTTCTGGCGCTCGCGGTGCCGGATCTCGTGTTGCATCACCGTTTCTCGACGATCGCACGTTACCTTATGCCGACGTGGATTGCGATCGTGTTGGCCGTCGCCGCCCTGCTTGGGCTCTCGCGCCGCACGCGGATCGCAGGCGGTGCGTTTGCGTTGCTCCTTGCGGGCGGCATCGTTTCGGATGCCGTGAGCGCGCGTTCGACTTCATGGTGGGAGAACAACGGCAACAAGGCCGTTCCTCGCATTGCCGCGGAATTGCGCGACCACCCGGGAACGTTGCTCGTGAGTACGCAGGATGAAGCGCCCCTGCTCGATTTGGCGCCGCTCGTCCCGGCCGAAGCACGCTGGCTCGGATACCAGTCCGGTACGATGCCCCCGCGCTGGGCCGTAACCGAAGCGCGTCATACCTACCTCCTCTCGCCTGCGCCGTGGTTGCAGGCTCGGCTGGCATCGGAACGCGACGTTCGCATCCGGCTCGTCTACGATTCCCACGACTTCTCCACGAACCTGACGCGCTTCCGTGCAGCCGCTACGGGCGAAAACGCCGGAGCAAACGACTGGGGCGAGATGATTTTGTGGACCATCGAACCACGAATTCGAACTCTCAAACCGATCCGCTCCCAATCGCGCGCGGAAGCGAACGGGTAGCGATGGACGCGCTGACGATTTTGATATGGCATGTGCATGGATCGTGGATGGAAGCCTTCGTCCGCGGCCCGCATCGCTATCTGCTGCCGGTCGAACCGGGCTCGGAGGCGGGAGGCCGGCGGCCCTTGTGGCCCGCGAGCGTTCGCAATGTTACCGCAGACGAGGCGCCGGCAGAGCACATCGACGCAATCATCCTTCAACGCCCTTCGGAACTCGAACTCGCGCACCGCTGGCTCGGTGCCCGAAAGCCAATCCTCGATGTCCCGGTCATCTATCTCGAACACAACGCGCCGCAGGGTCGCATCAACGAGATGCGCCATCCCTTCGCCGACCGCGACGATCTCACCATCGTTCACGTCACGCACTTCAACGCGCTGTTCTGGGATTGCGGCACCACGCGTACCCGAGTCATCGAGCACGGCATCCCTGATCCCGGTTACCGCTACACGGGCGAACTGGAACGCGTGGCGGTCGTCATCAACGAAGCCGAGCGCCGCGGTCGCGTCACGGGTACGGACCTGTTGCCGTACTTCGAACGCGAGGCAGGGCCGCTCGACCACTACGGTATCGGCACCCCGCGCGATCTACCCGTAGACGAACTCCACTTCGCCATTGCGCGGTGCCGCGTGTATCTGCATCCGTTTCGCTGGACATCACTTGGCCTCGCACTCTTGGAAGCGATGGCCTGCGGCATGCCGGTCGCCGCCCTCGGAACGACCGAGATTCCGTATGCCGTTCCTCCAGGCACCGGCATCGTGTCCAACCATCCAGCCGTTCTCGTCGCCGAGGTCCGGCGGCTAATGCACGACCGCGAAGCTGCCCGCCTACTAGGCATGCGTGCGCGCGAGCACGTGATGAAGCACTACGGTCTGGAACGATTCCTTGGGGAATGGGATAATGTGCTGGCCGACGCATGCACGACCCACGCGGCGCGCACGAAGCTATCCCGATGAATGGCGAACCAAAAAATGCTGTGATGATGGACCGCTTCTATCGTGCATCGGCAGCGCCGATGGTGCGCACAACCTCCCCGGTTTCGGCAAGAAACTCGATCTTCTGCGTGCCGTCCGGCGCGACTGACAAACGCAAACGATCTTTGCCATTTGCATCCTTGAGTGAGATAGCCGCTTCTTCATGGCGCAACCCGGCGAACAGCCGTGGGCGGCCGAAGAAATCCTTGCGCTGCACGAATTTCCGTATGGCAACGTCTCGCTGATGTTGCGGCTGTTTCATGATCGCTTGTTCCATGGGCATGATTTTCGCGTATGAGGTTCGTGGCCGGTCGGAAACGATTAAGCCGGCCTCACGCTCATGCCCTTCCTGGCTATGATAGAGCTGCACTACCTGATCTTGTCGGTACGCATCGAAGGTCAGCGATTGACCTTGCTGGACCTGACCGCCGGTAGAGTTCTGGCCACCAAAGATCAAGCCGCCGATCTCATCGGCCTAATCGTTGTAAAACATCAGCCCCGCATCGTGATTAGCGCCGCCTTGGCGAAGTTGATATGCTCGACCGGCTATGACATCCGGTGGCTCCCAGTTCTTTCCGAACAGCGCTAACCGGATCACGCGGGAAGCCGCACAGCACGCGACACCGCGACCTATCCTCGACGCGTTCTGTCGGCGGAAGCACCGGACATCAGCACCCGCTCTGCGAACAGCTTGCATCGAGGATGAACAGGTGGCTGCGGATGTCGCTTGGGACGCGTGGGGTGATGTGATACGCTCCGTTTGTGACCGTCGTATCAACGGGGTTCCGATCTAATTGGATCGCGTGCACGACGGTGGCCCAGCCCGGGTTCGATTCGACGTCGGGTGCAAATTCGTCGCTGCCTTGCGGGACGCTTGCGCTCTCGTCACGGTCTCCGATGTAGAACCCGAAGTCGTGCATTGCACGGATGTACGGCGCAAGAACCGTCGGATTGAGGCCGAGTGTTTCGGCTTCGCCCGTCGCGTCGAGCCATAAAATCTGCCCGTAGCGCGGTTCGGCACTCGCGCCCCTGCAGGTCGCGTTCCCTTGGCCGTCGCTCCCTTTGGCGGGATAGACGGGGTTGCCGCGCTCTCCGCATTGCACCGCAATCTCGATACCGTGCGTCATCCGCCCGGCGAGGAGGTCCTCAGGACGTACGATGCCCGCGACCAGCGATAGCGAGCTTGCCGTTCCGCCAAACCCGTGCCGTCACTCGACAGAGCGCCGCTGCCGCCCCACCCGATGTTGAGCGTGCGAGCCGAGAGCGGAAAACTGCAGGGACTCCCATAATAACCCGCGCCGAATTGACCGCCGCTTTGAAGCGAAGCGCAGGTTAGCCATGAGTCGGTCACGGTGCCGGCGGCGGCGTCGATGAAGGCGTTGTGAAAATCGGTAGCCGAGCCCGAACGCGCCCCGTTCGGAACGTGGACCGAGGTCGCGCTGCAGGTTCCCCACGGCTCCACGCAGCGCACCGAATACATCGGGTCGGAGGCATGCCCTGTTGAAACCACCGTGCCGGCATCGCCGCTCGGGTCGAACTGCAAATGGCCGATGTCGCCGACGGTCATGGCGGCGACCATCGCCGTGCTTTGCGGATCGATGCGTGGGTTCTGCGAGAGCGGGCGCGCCAGCGCGTTGTTCGCGAAAAACGTCGTGCCGACCGGTTGTCCGTCGAAGCCGACTCCTGCCGGGGCCGCCGGGCCACTTGACTGACTAGGCGCCGGAGACGGAATCGGCTGGCCCAAACCGTTCGAGTGGGCGGCAGAGGCGGCGCTCGGCAGGGCGGCGGTTGCGCCGCCGCCGCCGCCGCACGCGGCCAAGGCGGCGCTCAGAACAGCACAGGCCACAATCATACGAAAACCATACAAACGGAACATCGTAATCACGGGTATCGGTTTCGTCGCGCCGGCCCGCGGTGTCGGCGCTCACACCATGTGTTGGGGCGCCCGCACAGGGCCGTTCCGGCGCGGGCCGAACGCTGCCGCTCCGAGATGAGTCTGCACGTCGCGATCGACGGCCCCGCCGCGAGCGGGAAGACGACGGTCGCTCGGGCGCTGGCACGGCGGCTCGGAACGCTCTATCTCGACACGGGCGCTATGTACCGTGCGCTCGCGTGGCTTGCATTGCAAGCGGGTTGTGACCCGTCGAGCGAAACGGCGCTGCTGGCGCTCGCGGCACGCGAGCCGATCGCAATGGCTCCCGAGCCCGCCAACGGAACGGGGTTTCGCATCATGGCGGGCGGACGAGAACCAGGCGATGCGCTCTACGGCACCCCGGTGAGCGCTGTAGTGTCGGCCGTTTCTGCGCATCCGGCGGTGCGCCGTGCGATGGTCGCGCGCCAACGCGAAATCGCCGATGCCGGCTCCGTCGTGATGGCGGGGCGCGACATCGGCACGGTCGTCTTGCCGGACGCCCCCTACAAGTTTTTTCTCACGGCTAGCATCGGCGAACGCGTCGCGCGCCGCGCCGCCGAACTGGCCGCGCTCGGCACGGCCGTCGATCCCTTCGAGCTCCGCCGCGAGCTGGAACGGCGCGACCGGCTCGATGCGACCCGTGCCGTTGCGCCGCTACGCGCGGCGCGCGATGCCGTTGAAATCGATTCGACCGGTTCGAGCGCGGAGGCCGTGCTCGAACGCATGCTGGCTCTGGTTTGCAAGGGACTGCCTGCGTGAGCCCGACCGTCTATCGCCTCTCACGCTTCGTCTGCTGGGCGTTGCTGCGAACGTTTTGGCGTTTGCGGGTCGCCGGCACGGAGCACATCCCCCCGCGCGGGCCGCTGATCGTGGCCTGCAACCACGTGTCCTATTTCGATCCCCCGGCACTCGGGGCGGCGGCAACTCGGCCGCTCGCCTACATGGCCAAGCGGCAGCTGTTTCGCATTCCGCTGCTCGGGCCGCTGCTGTGGGCGCTCGGCGCCTTTCCGGTCGATCGGAGCCGGGGCGACGTCGCCGCCATCAAAGCCGCGCTCGAGCTCCTTTCAAAAGGTGCTGCGATGGGAATCTTCCCGGAGGGAACGCGTAATATGAAGAGAGACATCAAACCACAAATGGGCGTCGCACTGCTGGCTTCTCGAACCGGTGCCGCGGTCGTCCCGGCCCACGTTTCGGGAACGGCGCGAGTGCGCCGCTTGGCGCGAATCGGGGTGGCGTTCGGAGAACCATTGCGGTTCGAGTCACCGGGGAAAGCGACGCGCGACGACTTGGCGAAGTGGACGATGGAACTCATGCGGCGCATCGACGCCCTCGGGGAGATATTCGGTGGAAATCAGGAAGGCTAAAACGCAAGGCTTTTGTTTCGGGGTGGCGATCACGCTGAAGAAGGCCGAGGAGACGGTGGCAGCGCGCGGCGACGGGAACGTCACGACGCTCGGTCACATCGTGCACAACCCGCAGATGGTGCAGTCCTTCGAAGACAAAGGTTTGCGCAACGCGCACTCGGTCGACGAGGTCGATGCCGGCACGCTGTTCGTGCGCGCGCACGGACTGCCGGTCGAAGTCTTCGATAAGGCCGAGCAAAAGGGTCTGACGATCGTCGATGCCACCTGCCCAATGGTGACGAAAATTCACGTGCAAGCCGAAAAGCTCCGCGCCGACGGCTACAAGATCGTCGTCGTCGGTGATCCGAACCATCCAGAAGTCAAAGGAACGCTCTCGCACGTGCCGGGTGCCTGGATCGTGCAGGAGCCGGCCGACGTCGATCTGCTGCCGCGCGCGAGCAAAGTCGGCGTCGTCGTGCAGTCTACCTGGTCCGGCGCCGGGTTCACCGAAATCGTTCAGAAGCTGAGCTCGAAATACTACGAAGTGCGCGCGGTCAACACGATCTGCACCGACACGCACAACCGTCAATCGCAGGCCGAAGACCTCTCAACGCAAGTCGAAGTGATGGTCGTCGTCGGCGGCAAGACCTCCGCGAATACCAAGCACCTCGCCGAACTCGCGGCGATGCGCGGCGCGCGTTCCTACCATATTGAAGGTCCGGACGAACTCGAAGCACAGTGGTTTCGGGGCGTCGAGGTCGCGGGCCTCATGTCGGGCGCCTCCACGCCGGGCTGGCTTGTCGATCAAGTCGAAGCGCGCATGCAAGCGCTGACGGCGCCCGCAAGCTTCGCCGCGGGAGGAGCCTAGCCGTCGAGCTGGTCAGCCTGATCGAAGCGCATCTCGCGCGCACGCTTGAACGTCACCGCGGAGCATCGCCGATCTACGAGATGCTGCGCTACCACTTCGGATACGGTGAGCCGGCGAAGAGTAAATCCGGCAAGCGTTTGCGCCCCCAGCTTCTTCTTCGAACGGCGCTCGAAGAAGGCGGTCGAGTCGAAGGCGCCCTCGATGCCGCCGTGGCGATCGAAATTCTCCACAACTACTCGCTCGTTCACGACGACATCGAAGACGGCGACGAACTGCGCCACGGGCGCACGACGATCTGGAAGCGCTTCGGCGTGCCGCACGGGATCAATGCCGGCGACGCGCTGTGCGCGATCAGTTATCTGACGTTGCTGCACGAACACTCGGAGGTTCCCGCCGGGCGCGTGGTCGAGATGCTGCACGTGCTGCACGAAGCAAACCTTCAGATGTGCGAGGGACAGGGACTCGATATCGGCTTCGAAACGCGTTCGATCGTGACGATGACGCAATACCGCGAAATGATCGCCGGGAAGACTGGAGCGCTCTTCTCGGCATCGTGCGAGCTCGGCGCGCTCGCCGCCGGTTGCACGCGCGAACGCGCGCGAGACTATGCGCGCCTCGGGCGCGCCTACGGTCTGGCGTTTCAGATTCGCGATGATGTGCTCGGTACGTGGGGTTCGTCCGACGTGACCGGAAAGCCGAGCGGCGCCGATATCGCTCGCCGGAAGTGGAGCTTTCCGATCGTTTGGGCGCTCGGGACGCCGTTTTCACGCGATCGCGAGATCGTCGCCCGCGCCTATGACACGAACGCCCGCATCGGGCGCGAACACGTCGGAGATGTGATCGCGGTACTCGAGCGGCTTGGCGCGCGCATCGCGGCCGACGCGGCGCACGACCGCGCCCTCGACGACGCGAGTGCGCTGGCCGCCGAAGCGCACATCGATGTCAACGGTTCCATTCGCAGTTTTCTTGCGCTCGGTGCCCGGCGTGTTGCGTAGCGGCGTCTCCCGAATCGCGCCTTCAGCGGAGGGCCGCGAACCCGTCGCCGTTTTGTCGACGCCGCTCGTGCTCGGCGGCATGTTGCTGCTCGCGCTGCTCGTGCGACTGCTTTTGATCGGCGGCGCCGGCTTTACGAATGACATAGCGACGTTCGAGGCGTGGACGTTGACCCTAGCGGCGCATTCGCTGCGCAGCTTTTACGGCGCCGCCGGTTTCGCCGACTATCCACCGGGCTATTTCTTCGTGCTCGCGTTTGTGGGTCACGTCTATAAGGCGTTCGTGCACGACGATCCGACGTGGAGTGCGCTCAAGATCGCGGTCAAATTGCCGGCGGTCATCATGGACCTCGTCGACGGCTTGCTCGTTTTCGTGCTCGTGCGCCGGTTTGCGTCCAAAACGTGGGCGTTCGGCGCGGCAGCGTTGTTCGCGTTCAATCCCGCCATTATTTTCATCTCGGCGTATTGGGGACAAGTCGACTCGGTCGCCGGCGGTTTGGCGCTGGGCTCGCTGCTGTTGCTGCTCTCGGCCGATCGGCACTCGGGTCGCAACGCAACGCTGTTGATCGTCAACGCGTGGCTGCTGCTCGCGTTTTCCGTGCTGATGAAGCCGCCGGCGATCGTACTCGCGCCGCTCTACCTGGCCTACATCTTTGCGACGGGCGATCGCGCGCTTCGCCTGCGACGAGCGGTGGCGACGGCCTACGGCATCGTGGCGGCTCTGGTCCTAGCGTACCTCTGCGCGTTCGCATTTCATGCCGGGACCAATCCGCTCGACCAGTTCGCCTGGCTCTATGGTCGCTATCAGTACGCCTCCGGCGTCTATTCGTACAATTCGGTGAACGCTTTCAATCTCTACGTCGCGGCCGCCGGTCACTTTTGGCAGCCTGACGGGATCTCGATTCCGGACTGGACGCTCGGGGGCCACGTAGTGGGTCTTCCGCAGTATGTCTGGGGCATTGCGCTTTTCGCCGGCGCGGTGCTGCTGGTCGTCTCGCGTTACGTGCAACGGCGCGAACCGCTTGCGCTGGTCGAAGGGGCGATGATCCTGTCACTCGGCTACTTCGTGCTTTCCACGCGCATGCACGAGCGCTATATCTTCAACGCGGTCATGTTCGCGACGCCGCTCATCTTCATGCGGCGCCGTTATCTGTACGCCGCGATCGTGTTGTCCCTAACGTTGCTCGCGAACCTCTTCTACTCGCTCGATTACCTCAACGTGATGACCGCGCACGTCGGGGGCGTCGACCCGACGAACCTGCTGCCGTGGCTGAGCCGGCCTGCCGCCCTGCTCAATGTTGCGACGTTCTTTTATCTCGGTTACGTGTTTTTGGGGTCCGGCGGCGACGCGCTGGAAACGTTCGATCTCGGCGCGACCGCGAATCTCGCGCTGGCAAGGGCGCGCGCGTGGTTTTCGCCGCTCGAAGGCATCCAGGCAATGCGCCCGCTCGACTGGTGGCTTGCCTGTGGCATCACGCTTGCGGCCTTCATCGTGACGGTGATCGGTTACACGTTGCCCGCCGAAAAAATCTTCGATGAGATCTACTACGCGCGCGCGGGCGAAGAGTATCTCGGACACAAAGAGATATTCGAGTTCACGCATCCGCCGCTGACCAAACTCGTCATCACGCTTTCGATGATGCTTTTCGGCGGCTTGCACGGCCTCGGCGATACGTCGGCCGGTTGGCGCTTCCTCAACCTCGTCATCGGGGCGCTGATGGTCTTCATCACGTATCTGTTCGCGAAGCGGCTGTTCGGCTCGACCCTCTTCGCCACGATCGCGGCGTTTTTGCTGACGTTCGACGGTTTCCGGTTTGCACAAGCCCGCATCGCGACGCCCGAAATTACGGTCGCATTCTTCACCTTGCTGACGCTCTACGCGTTCTACCGCTTCTGGATTGCAAGCCAAGTACGCGTCGCGCCGTCGGTCGATTCGCGCATCGCAAAAGCCGAAGCGATTGCGCTCGGCGCCGGACTGTTGCTGGCCGCAGGGTTGTCCGCGGTGCTGCTACGCGGGCAATCGACGGCGGCACATGTCGTGCTCTTCCTCTACTTCGCCTGCGGCGCGTATGCCGCCGTGCGGCTCGCGGCGCCGCGCTTCTTGCGTGCAAAATCCGTAACGTCGTATGCCGACGGATCGCGGGTAAAAAACAAGACGCTGTTCACGCCCGATGGCGGTACGGTTCCCGTGGAGCGTGGTGCGCCGGTCGCCGGCGCCGCAACCCTACCTTCGAAGAACGGCCTGACCTACGAGACCGCAGGCGTGCGCATCGACTATGCGCGTGACGGCTCGGTGCGCTACGCAACGGGTGAGGGCGAAGCGGTCTTCGCCGACGGAACGATGCGCGTCGGCGACGCTACGCTCGACGGCCGGCGCGATGCGATGCGCTGGCTGATCATCCTTGCGCTTTCGGCGGGGTGTTTGGGCGCATCGAAATGGAACGGTCTCTTCGACTTCTTCGTCGTCTGGCTGCTGGTGCTCTTCGTCGTCTCGCAGCGGTATTGGACGGCGCTCGCACGCGCGCTCGGGATCGGGGGCGCCGAGCCCGGTCCTGCCGCGTGGGGCAACCCGCTCGGCTTTTCGGCCGACACGATCGTGACCTTGATGCTCTTCATCGGCGCAACGATTTACGGGCTGTGCTACATTCCGTATTTCACACTCGGACACAACGTTGCGGATATGGTCTCACTGCAGCAGCAGATGTTCATCTACCACGCCGACACCGTAGCCAAAGCCACGCATCCGTATTCATCGAAATGGTGGCAGTGGCCCCTCCTGCAAATTCCGATCTCGTACTATTATCACGACTTCCGCGTCGGCGCGGCCGTCTCCAACGGCAATGCCTGCTGCGTGGCTGAAGTGCTCGCTTTGCCGAACCCGCTGACGTGGTGGCTCGGCTTGTTGTCGGTTCCGTTCATGGGTTGGGTCGCATGGCGCGAAAAGCACAAGGGCCTGACCCTGCTCTTCGTGGCCTACATCATTCAGTGGCTTCCATGGATTACGTCGCCGCGGATCACGTTTGAGTACCACTTCTTTCCGAATCTGGCGCTTATCATATTGGCAGACACGCTGCTTCTCGCGTGCATCTGGCAGTTTGGTGCGCGCGTGGTGCGGGGCGTTAACTGGTACCGCGTCGGCGTCGGCGCTTTTATTGCTCTTTCACTCGCATCGTTCGTGTTCTTCTATCCGGTCGTCGCCGGGTCGCACGTCTCGTACAACGCCTGGAATGCGCGCATGTTGACGAACATCGGCGGCGTCCAAATCGAAGGCAGCAACTGGATCAACCCGCACCCGGGGAAGTGAGCGATGTCCGGACATTCCAAATGGCACAACATCAAGCTAAAGAAGGGCAAGGCCGATGCACAACGCGGTGCGCTCTTCACCAAGCTTTCCAAGGAGCTGATCCTCGCGGCCAAAGGCGGCTCGCCCGACCCCGACGCCAATTACCGCCTGAAAATGGCGGTTGAAAAAGCGCGCGAGAACAACATGCCGCAGGACAATATCAAGCGCGCCATCGCCCGGGCGAACGGCGCCGAGGGCGGCCGCGAAATCGAAGAGATTCGCTACGAAGGCCACGGCCCGGCGGGAGTCGCCGTGATCGTCGATGCGGCGACCGACAACCGTAACCGCACGGCGGCGGAACTGCGCTTTCTGTTCAGCCGGCACGGCGGGACGCTCAGCGAAAGCGGCTCGGTCGGCTGGATGTTCGAATCGCGCGGACTGCTCGAAGTCGAGAACGGAAACCGCGACGAGGACGCCCTGACCGAAGCGGCGCTCGTTGACGGCGTGGTCGACGTGCATTTCGACGACGGTTCGGCCGAGGGCCGCTCGATCGTTGCGACGCAACCCGAGGAGCTGGCGGCGGTGCGCGAGGCGCTGGCGCGCAGCGGCCTGCGCGTGACCTCGATGGTGCTCGGTGTCGAACCCAAGGCGAGCGTGACTCCCGGGGACGACGATCTGCGCGAAGTGGTCGGACTGCTCGATGCACTCGAAGAACATGAAGACGTGCAGCGCGTGTTCTCCAACACGAAGCTCGAACTCGCGCAGCTCGAAGCGCTCGCCTGATGCGGCGCGTCGCGGCCGACGGCGGTGCTGCCGCGGGTACGCATCCGCGTTCGCACGCGCGTAGTTGGTGGGCGCGCCAGGACTGGTGGTTTGCGTTGGCGCTCGCATTCTTCGTCGGCGTCACTGTATGGTTCAGCCGTGCGATTCAAGACTTCCTCACGCCGCCCGCTAAAACGGTCGCTGCTCCGGCGCTCGTCGGTGAGACGTTGTCCGACGCCGTCGGCACCGCGCAAGGCATGCGTCTGGCGACATCGGTCGTGCAGCGCACGCCGAGCGACCGTTATCCGCGCGATGTCGTCATGCGCCAAGATCCCGTCGCCGGGACGCAGGTGCGCCAGGGCCGCCGCATCTCCCTCGTCGTCTCAAACGGCGTGCAGATTTTCCCGATGCCCGATCTTCGCTATGAGTCGCGGCGCGAACTCGGCCTCGACCTTTCGCACTACAAGTTGCAACTCGGCAAGGTGAAGATCGTTCAGAGCGACGAGGTTCCCTCCGAGGCCGTGGTTGCGCAGGATCCGCCGCCGTTGACTTCCGTTCGCGCCGGCAGCATCGTCAACGTCGACATCGCCAAGGGCGGTCCGGAAACGATTCGCGTGCCGCAGTTTGTGGGCAAGACTATCGACGAAGCGCGGGAAGACGGCGCCAGAAGCCGCGTACACTTCGGGCAGATCGTCTGGACGCCGTTCGGCCGGTACGGTCCGTCGCGCGGTGAGATCGTCGCGCAGAAACCTGCCGCCGGGAGCGACATCGGATCGTTTCAGGCGGTCTCGGTGCAGGTCAGCGCTGGACCGCGCGAAGCGGGCTATCTCCTCCGGCAGGTTCATGCGACGGCAACTGTGCCGCAAGACGCAGCCGCGCAGGACGGTAAGTCGCCGACGGTTCGCATCGAAGTGCATGACGAGACGGGCACCTGGAACGTCTACAACGGGTACGCTGAGCCGAAACAGAAACTCGACTTCAATCTGACCGTCGTCGGGACGGCCGAGCTCAACATTTTCGTCAACAACGAGTTGATCGATTCGACCAAACTCGGCGTCGAGCCGCCCGTGCAAGAATCGCAAAAGCTCGGGCCGCCGCCCAAGGGCTCGCACGCGCAGCCGACGGCCGCGCCGCCGACTCCGCGATGAAGATTGCGCCCTCGTTGCTATCGGCGGATTTCAGCCGAATCGCAGACCAAATCGCGCTCGTCGAAGGTGCGGGCGCAGACTACTTGCACCTCGATGTCATGGACGGGCGCTTCGTTCCCAACATCACGTGGGGTCCGAAAATCATCGGCGATTTGCGAAAACTTTCGCCGCTCTGTTTCGACGTACACTTGATGATCGTCGAGCCGGAGCGGTACGTCGCTGATTTCCGCGAAGCCGGTGCCGACATCATCACGTTTCACCTCGAAGCGACGCCGCATGCGCAACGCCTCCTGACATATATTCGCTCGCTCGGCGCCCGGGCCGGAATTTCGCTGTGCCCGCAGACGCCGGTCGCAATGCTCGAGGATGTGATCGACGATCTCGATCTGATCTTGATCATGAGCGTCAATCCGGGCTTCGGCGGACAGAGTTACATCGCGAACTCAGAAAAGAAAGTGCGTGAGGCGCGTGCACTGATCGACGCACGTAAGCCCGCGTGCGAACTCGAAATCGACGGCGGCATCGGACGCAAGAACATTGCCGAGGTCGTTTCCGCAGGCGTCGATATCGTCGTGATGGGTTCGAGCATCTTCGGCGCAGCCGATCCCGCGGGCGAACTGCAACACTTGCGCGCGCTCGGTGCGCCCGCGGCGGGCGCGCTGCGCTGAACGGAGAGGCGCTCGTCGCGGCGCTAAACGACGACGCGCCTGTCGCGGCGCTCAACGAAGATGCGCTCGTCGCAGCGCTACGCGCCGTCGTCGAGGAACCGACGGCGGCCGGCGCACCGGCGCCGCGTACGGTCGTTGTCGGCATCGGCGACGATGCGGCCGTCTGGCAGCCCTCGCGTTCGCATCTGTCGGTCATTACGACCGATGCCCTCGTCGACGGCGTGCATTTTCTGGCCGATGCGATGGAGCCCGGCGCCATCGGACATCGCGCGCTTGCCTCCAACCTCTCCGATGTTGCTGCCATGGGCGCGCGGCCGCTGCTTGCGACCGTTGCGCTCGGCGTTCCGCCGCAAACGAGCCAAGCGTGGATCATTGGATGCTATCGCGGCATGGCGGCCTTGGCGGCTGCGCACCAAACGCGTATCGTCGGTGGCGACATCGTACGTGCGCCGGCACTCACGCTTTCGCTGACGGTCGTCGGGGAGGTGTCGCGCAGCCGCCTGAAGCGCCGTGATGGTGGACGTCCCAAGGACGTTATCGCCGTCACCGGGCCGCTCGGACTAAGTCGCGCAGGGCTCGAACTGACTCGCCGCCCCGCGCTCGAAGTCGGCGAGCCGGCACGCAGTCGAGCGCTCGCGGCGTTCGCGACGCCGCAGCCGCGTGTGCGCGAGGGCCGCTGGCTTGCGGCATCGGTTGCTGTTCACGCGATGATGGACCTTTCGGACGGGCTGTCGACCGATCTCGGTCGCCTCGCCCGGGCAAGCGCCTGCGGCGCCGTCGTCGACGCGATTCCAACGCATCCCCTGGCCCGCGCCGTGGCCGAGGCCGCCGGTGCGACGCCCAAACACTACGCGCTCGACGGCGGCGAGGATTTCGAGTTACTCGTCAGCGTCGCGCCTCGGGCGTTTTCTCACCTCGCTCGCCGGTTCGCGACGCGCTTCGCGCGGCCGTTGCTCGCCGTCGGACGCCTCGAAAGCGAGCTGGGGGTTCGACTGCTCGAAGGGGGCGCTGTTCGAGAACTGGCACCTTCCGGTTACGATCACCTAGCCGCAATGTGAACGGCTTCGCGCTTTCGCCTTCTATCACAAATCCATGCGAAGCACGCGCCCGCGCTGCCTGCTCCGAGGCGTTTTCTTGAGCCCGTTTTGTCAACTCAAGCCGCCGAACAGCCGATTTCTCTTGGGATGGAAGCAGCACTGGTCTCTGGTTCTCCCGACGAAAGCGAGCGCAACCGACGTCAACCGACGGCGCATCCCGGTCCGACGATTCAACACGAGTATCTCGACCCGCTGGGGCTCGACGCCGCGTCGCTGGCACCCCACGTCGGCATGGACGGCGGCGTGTTGCGCGCGATGTTGGCCGGAGAAGCGTCGATCGATGTGGCGACGGCAATTCGGCTTGGCCGCTCGCTGCAGCTCAATCCCGTCATCATCATGGAGCGCCAGACGCGTTACGATTTCGCCGTCCTGCGCGATAACGCGGAACTCGAAAGCATCGACGTGTTGCCGCGCGACGAGAAGTTCCCGTTTCCGGAAACAGGCTTCTTGAGCGGCCGACTCGCCGGCCTTCGGGAGACCTGGGGCTATGGCGACGTTCGGCCGGAGACGCTGGGGTTTCTGGCGGACGCGGACTTCGATGGGCACGATCTGCGCCTCCGCCTGCACGAACTGCGCCCGGGTGCTCGGCTACGCGTTTCCGCACCCGAGGGGGACGTTCTGTGGGTCGGCGTCGTGCTCGAGACGCTGCAGGGTCAGCCGCTTTTGCCGTACGTGCGGCCGGGTGTGTGGATCGGCTGGTTCGTGCAGCGCTACCGCGCCGACTTCATTCCGGCGCGATAACCAGCGCCGCCGCATCGCGCTCGATCGCGAAACCGCAGTCGAGCATCGCGCTCCGGCGTCGCGCGTCGCGCTGCGAAACGAAGGCAAGCAGCAGCGCATGGCCACGGCGCGCCTGCCGGCATGCTTCGCGGGGCTGCGAGGAAACGCTGCGTACCGAGCCGTCGGGAACGAACGGCGCCGGGTCTGCCGGTACGGGCCCGGCGACTCGCAGGCGCGACGGATCGTGGTCGACGAGCCACGTGTAAACGTGCGTTCCGAAACGCCGGTCCAGCCGAGCCGCCTCAGTATGGGGATCGCCCGGCCCGCACCCGCCGATTCCGAGAGAAACTACGAGAAAAACGGCGGAAAAGCGACGTGAAGGTTCCGAGCGGAAATGGACCTCCGCGCAACGATGAGACGGCGAAAGGAGAGAGGCCTCAGGCCCGTTTGACACGGCGGGAGCGCAAGCACTGCGTGCACGCCTTGATCGTCTTATGCGTGCCCGACTCGTCGACGCGAACCGGCTGAAGGTTCGGCAGCCAGCGGCGCTTGGTTTTATTCATGGCATGGCTGACGTTGTTGCCGGCCATCGGTCCCTTGCCGCACACGTCGCAGCGCTTAGCCATCGCGATCCCCTAACGTTGGTTCGCAAAAAATCATCGCCGGCACCGCGGCCGACAACCTCGCGAGTCTAGCACGCAACCATCCCACCTGCAACGACGTGCGTGCCGTCCGCCGGATTTGGCCGCCGGCCGATTCGGCATGCCACACCTGGGGCCGGAGCGTCTCGGGCCGATTCGGCGCCGGGGAGAAGGCGTGCGGCGGCGCGTATATCCGTGGTGCTGCACCGTCGATTCGCCGGCGGCTTGGAAGGTCGGGGTCTTCTTGAACGGTAGAATTCCGCGCATCGCCGTGGATGCGATGGGCGGAGATCACGCTCCCGAGGAGATCGTCGCCGGCGCGGCCTTGGCTGCGCGCGAGGGGTTCGGACGCATGCTCGTCGTCGGCGATCGCGCGCAGATCGCGCCGCTGCTCGCCGAGCACGGGGACGAGCGACTCGAACTCATGCACGCCCCCGAAGCGGTGCCGATGGATGCCAATCCGGCGCAGGCCGTTCGCAACAGCGGCGCGACGTCGCTCGGCGTTGCCATCGATCTCGTGCGCGACGGCAACGCCGATGCGGTCGTGTCGGCTGGAAACAGCGGCGCCTTCTTGGCGATTGCGCTCGTGCGGCTGCGCACGATTCCCGGCGTCGCCCGGCCCGCGATCGCCGTCGTCTACCCGGCCAAGTTCGGCCCGGTCGTCGTGCTTGACAGCGGCGCGAACGTCGACTGCCGTCCAGAGTGGCTGGCGCAGTTCGGAGTGATGGGCAGCGCATACGCACGTGCCGTGCTCGGTATCGCCGCGCCGAAAGTCGCGATCATATCCGTGGGGGAGGAGCGCAACAAAGGCAATGCACAGACGATCGAAGCGGCTCGGCTGCTCGATGCCGCGCCGGTCAATTTCATCGGCAATGCCGAAGGAAAAGACGTGCTCGTCAATCTCGCGGACGTCTTCGTAACCGACGGCTTCGTCGGTAACGTCATGCTCAAACTTTGCGAAGGCGCCGGTGTGCTGATCACCGATATCGTCGTCGCCGAAGTAAAGTCGAGCGGTCCGCGGGAAAAAATCGGAGCGTGGCTCGTGCGTCCTGCGTTACGGCGCGTGCGCGCGAAACTTAGTTACGAAACCTATGGCGGCGCGCCGCTGCTAGGGTTGCGCGGGAACTGCATCGTCGCGCACGGGCGTGCGAACCGTACGGCGGTGCGCAGTGCAATTCGAGCCGCCGTCGCCGAAGCGCGCGAAGACGTCGTCGGACGGATCGGCGAACTCGTACGGCCGCTCGAGTGCGTCGAATAAGCTCATCCCCTCGCGACGCGCGTGCCGCGGCGCATGGCGGTCTGTATGTCCACTTGCCGTTCTGCCCCTACGTCTGTCCGTACTGCGATTTTGCGAAGTGGCCGCTGCGCCGCAGCGCTGCCGAGCGCTACTTGCGCGCGCTCCACGTGGAGATCGAAGCCGCTCCGTCGTTCCGGGCTCGCACGCTCTTCTTGGGTGGCGGTACGCCCAACACGTATGCGCCCGCGCAGATCGCGGCGCTCGTCACGCACCTGCGCGAACGTTTCACGTTGCCCGTGGATGCCGAAGCGACCATCGAGATGAACCCCGACCGCGAACTCTGCACACCGGACGTCTTTGCCGCGTATGCGACAGCAGGAATCACGCGCATCTCATTCGGCGTGCAGTCGTTTGTTCCCAAAGAACTTGCCGTGCTCGGCCGGCGTCACTCTTCGAACGACGTCGCCGTCGCCGCCGACCGTGCGCGCGAAGTGGGCGTCGTCAATATCTCGCTCGATCTCATCTTCGGCGTTCCCGGGCAGACCGCATCATCGTGGCGGCGATCGCTAGAAATGGCGCTTGCTCTCGAGCCCGCGCACGTTTCCACCTATGGGCTGACGGTCGAAGAGAACACGCCGTATGCCGCGTGGCAAGCGCGCCGCCCCGGCGACTTTATGGGTGCTGACGCCGAAGCGGAGCTCTATGCGCTCGCCATCGATACGCTGGAGACGGCGGGCTTCGAGCACTACGAGATCAGTAATTTCGCAAAGCCGGGCGCGCGCTGCGAGCACAACGGAAACTATTGGAAGAACCGTAGCTATCTCGGCCTCGGCGTCGGCGCCGCATCGTATCTCGAGGGCTGCCGCGCCGTGCACACCCGCGACTTCGAGACGTACTGCGCGGCGCTCGAACGCGCCGACGCCGTGCCGAGCGAAGCTGAACGTTTAGAGGGCGCCGCGCAGCTGGGCGAAGCGACGATGCTAGCGCTGCGCACGGCCGAAGGAGTCGATGTCGCGGCCTTTGCCGAGCGCTACGGCGTTGATTTTCTGCATCGCTACGCCGCCGTCCTAAACGACCTGCGCGCCGGCGGAACGCTCGATGTAACATCGTCGCACGTTCGCTTGACGCGCCGCGGACGGTTCATCGCGAACGACGTATGTGAGGCCTTCGTCGCATGAGGGTGGCTGCGTCGGTCCTGCGCGTTCTGTTCATGGCGGTCTTTGCGGTCGCCGGCTTCTTGCTCGGGCGCGAAGCGTACATGCATCTGATTTCGCTGCACGTGGCGAATCAGTCGTGGCTGCTCGCGCTCCAGGTCGTTGCGCCGCTCGTGGGAGCGCTTGCGGGGCTTTTTGCGGCCCCGTACGCTCAAGTGCTTTTCGAAGTGGAACTCGCCGCCGTCGAGGACGCCGTCGAACGTTTGGCTCCGCAACAAATTCTCGGCGGCGTCGTCGGACTGATCGCCGGACTCATCATCGCTTTTCTGATCAAGAACGTGCTTTTCGAAGCGATCGCCGGCGCCGGCTCGGCCGGCGCAATCGTTTCGCGCGTCTTCTACATCGTGCTCAGCGTGTTCGCGGCGTTCCTCGGCGCGCGGGTCGGTTCCAAGCAGCGGTTGCCGAAGGCCGAAGGCGGTCAGAGCGCAGGCATCGCGCAGTCGAAAATTATCGATACCTCGGTCATCGTCGACGGTCGCGTGCTTGAAATCGTCGAGAGCGGCTTCCTAGAAGGACCGCTCGTGGTCCCGCGCTTCGTGCTACGCGAACTGCAGACGATTGCCGATTCGGTCGACCCGCAAAAACGCATTCGCGGCCGGCGCGGCCTTGAAGTGCTCACGAAGCTGCAAGAACTCGTCACGCTGCACATCGAGGAACGCGACTATGACGACGTGGGCGGCGTCGATGCGAAGCTCGTGCGGCTGGCACGCGAACGTAGCGGAAAGCTCGTCACCAACGACTACAATCTCAATCGCGTTGCGCATGTCGAGGGCGTCGTCGTGCTCAACGTCAACGAGCTGGCGGGCGCAGTCAAGCCCGTCCTGCTCCCCGGTGAGGAGCTGCATGTGACGATCGTGCGCGACGGCAAAGAACCGCATCAGGGTGTTGGCTACCTCGACGACGGAACGATGGTCGTCGTCGAGAATGCACGGCGCTTCATCGGCGAAGGCACCGACGTGCAGGTCACAAGCGTTCTGCAAACGGTCGCCGGCCGCATGATCTTCGCGAAGCCCAAGCGTCCGACACAACTCACGACGTGAGCGTCTGATGAAATCGGCATCGGGGGACTCCGCGCGCTTTGCGCGAGCGGACTTCGCGGCATGACGTTTTGCGCCGTGGTTGTCGCGGCGGGCCGGGGGCTGCGTTTCGGGCGTCCCAAGCAACTGATCGACATTGCGGGACGGCCGCTTGCGGCTTGGTCGCTTGCGACCTTCGGTGCGATGCCCGAACTTACCGATCTGGTGATTGCAACCGAGCCGGAGTCCCTTGGGACGTTCGAGCGGCTCGCGCGTGAATTCGCGCCGCGCTTGCACGCGGCGGTCGTTGCGGGCGGCTCAACGCGGCAAGGGAGCGTCGCGTGCGCGCTCGCGGTCGTCCCAGAACGTTGCGACGCGGTGTTCGTGCACGACGGCGCTCGGCCGCTCGTCTTCGCCGCGGACGTGCGGGCCGGCATGGCCGCCACGGCGCCCGGGGTCGGGACGGTACTCGCGGCCCCGGTCGTCGATACGATTAAGATGGTCGCCCCGGGAAGCGATGTTATCGTACGCACCCTCGAACGCGCCGATTTGTGGGCTGCACAGACTCCGCAGTTCGCCATGCTCGGCGACCTGCGCGCCGCCCATGCGAGTGCACGCGTCGCGGGGTTCGAGGCAACGGACGACGCGATGCTGCTCGAGCGCGCCGGCTACCGCGTCGTCGTCGTTCGGGCGACCGGGGAAAACTTCAAGGTGACGCTCGAAAGTGACCGCGACCTCGCCGAGGCCATTCTGCGCCGGCGCATGGCGCTCGCTTGAGGGCGGCGCCCTTCCGTGTCGGTCATGGATTCGACGCCCACCGGCTGGTCGCGGGGCGCCCATTCATCCTCGGCGGCATCACCATTCCCTATGAAAAAGGCCCGCTCGGCCATTCGGATGCCGACGTACTCGCGCACGCACTCTCCGACGCAATTCTCGGGGCCTGCGCGCTCGGCGATCTCGGAGCCCATTTCCCCGACACTGACCCGCGCTGGAAGGACGCCGATTCGATGCGTCTCCTCGAAGCGTGCGCCGCTCTCGTGCGTGAGGCGGGGTACGAATTCGGCAACCTCGACGCGACCGTGGTCGTGCAGGCGCCCAAACTCGCCCCACATCTGGCCGCGGTGCGCGAGCGCGTCGCCGCCGTGCTGCGCATCGAAAGCAGTGCAGTGAGTGTTACAGCCAAAACGAGCGAGGGCATGGGGTACACCGGCGACGGCACCGGTATCGCCGCATACGCCGTCGCGCTCCTGTTCCGACCGCACGTTTCATGACACCGATCGATCTCGCAACTCCGCCCTTTTGTACGCCGCTCGGCCCGCAGGCGGTTCCGAATGTTGCCCGTGAGGCACTCGCCGAAGCGATGCAACGAACGGATCTGCTCGAAAAACCGGCGCCGGCCGCGGCACTGCGCTGGGTGGAGACGTTTCTCGAGGCGTACCAAACGCAGTTGCGAACCGTGGCGGACGCGCTGCCGCTCCTGCGGGCTTTGCGTGACGAGGCCGTGATCGTGCCCGCCCTCGATCTCGAACGCTTGCGCAATCGGCAAGTGCTGTTTTTTCTCGACGCCGTCAGTCAGTACGTCGACGACCAGCCGGAACTCCGGGCTCTGCCGCTCGATCACGATTTGCGCGAGATCGCCTCCGAGTTCGGGCTCGCGCACGACGATGCGCTGTGGGCCGTGCGCGTTGCGCTCACGGGTGAAGCTGCCGGACCTCCGCTAGAGTTGCTGTTTCCGCTGCTCGGGCACGACCGGATCATGATGCGGATCGGCGCCGTCAACTCGCACGTCCTGCACGGGCGGGGCCTCGAACCGATCCGCTACGGTCCGGGCGGCGTCCCCTTTGCCACGATCGAAGGAAAATCGCCGGCATGAGCCTGTTCGCAGAAGTGCTCGGCGATTGGCGTGTGCCGGTCGAACAAGACCCGGCCGCGCGCGGATACGTCGACGTACTGCTCTCGTATCCCGGTTTTCACGCGATAACGGCGCACCGCATCCTCCATCGCCTGTGGCGCGCGCGCATTCCGCTCTTGCCGCGCTTCCTCGCAAACGTCGTTCGCACGCTCACGGGCATTGAAATTCATCCTGCGGCACAAATCGGTCAACGCTTCTTCATCGATCACGGCATGGGCGTGTTGATCGGTGAGACCGCCCAAATCGGCGACGACGTGACGCTCTACAAAAACGTCACGCTTGGCGGCACGAGTCTGGGGGCCGGAAAACGCCATCCGACTCTAGGAAACAACGTCGTCGTCGGGACCAACGCGTCGGTGCTCGGTGCAATCGTCGTCGGCAACGGTGCGCGGATCGGAGCCGGTTCGGTCGTCGTGCGCGACGTGCCGCCCAATGCCACCGTGGTCGGCATTCCGGGTCGCATCGTGCTCGTCGACGGCCAGCCGGCGCGCGTCCGGACGGCGCTCGTCGACATGCCCGATCCGGAAGGGATGGTCGTGCAGCAGCTCGCGGAGCGCATCACGGCACTCGAAGCCAAGCTCACGGAACTCGGTGCACCGACGCAGGCACGCCGCGCTCCGGCCATCAATCCGGCGATCTTCGATGATGTCTCTCCGGCTATATAACACGCGCACGCGCGCGGTCGAACCGTTCGTTCCCCGCGACGGCAAGAACGTGCGGATGTACGTTTGCGGTTTGACGCCTTCGGCTGAAGCGCATCTCGGTCATGCTCGTTCGTTCTTGTTCTTCGATGTGTTGCGGCGGTATCTCGTGCACCTCGGCTACCGCGTCACGTACGTGCGCAACGTGACCGATATCGACGATCGCAGCATCGCCGCGGCGCAGGCTGAAAGCGTTTCATTCAGCGACGTCGTCGAGCGGCATCTGGGGAGCTTCAATCGCTCGATGGACCGCCTGCACGTGCTCGAACCCGATCGCGAGCCGCATGCGACCGCGTACATTGCCGAAATCATCGCGATGATCGCGGGCCTGATCGACGGCGGCCATGCGTACGTTGCCGGCGACGGCGTCTACTACGCGGTCGGTTCGTTTGCGCGCTATGGCGCACTCTCGGGGCGGAACACGGACGAGTTGCTGATCGGCGCGCGCATCGCTCCGGGCGAAGACAAACGCGACCCGCTTGATTTTGCACTGTGGAAATTCGCGAAACCGGGCGAGCCCGCATGGAGCGCGCCATGGGGAGCCGGCCGGCCCGGCTGGCACATCGAGTGTTCGGCGATGTCGCACGCGCTGCTGGGCGAACCGCTCGACATCCACGGCGGCGGTTTCGACTTGATTTTCCCGCACCACGAGAACGAAATCGCCCAGAGCGAAGCGCTCTACGCCGCGCCGATGGCGAACGTTTGGGTCCACGGCGGCCTGTTGCTTTTTGACGGGAAGAAGATGTCCAAGTCGCTTGGAAACTTCGAGCCGCTCTCAGCGCTGCTCGACCGTCACGATCCGCAGGCGATCAGGTTCCTATTCCTCCAGGCCGGTTATCGTAAACCGCTGAACTTTACGGAGGCGTCGATCGACGGCGCGACGACCGGGTTGCTCCGTTTGCAGAGCGCGTACGATGCGTTCCGTGCCGCGCCGCCGAGTCGGGCGGCGCAGCATTCGGTGGCGGAGCATGCAACGGCGGAGCATCCGGCGGCGGAACATCCGGCGACGCAAAGTGCCGCGACGCAGAGTCCGGCCACGCAAAGTCCGGCTCGCGCGGCGGTCGAATCCTATGAGCGCCGATTTTTCGCCGCGCTAGACGACGACATGAATACGTCGGGCGCGGTGTCGGTGCTCTTCGAGATGACGAGCGATGCGGCGCCGTTGCTCGACGCGGGCGCGGGAAGTGCGGCCGCAGCATTCATGCATGAAGGACTCGCGTTGCTAGGCCTCTCGCCGAACGAACGGACGCACCGCGCCGTGTCGTTGAGCGTTACTTTGCCGGTCTTACCCGGTCCGGGCGATGGGCGGGTTCCGCATGCGCCGGATGCGGGAGAGGAGCAGGCAGCGGCTCGTCTCGGAGCCGATTTTGTTACCAGGCTGCAGGACCGGCTCGGCAACGCGGTGCTGCTCGATGGCGCAGGAGCAACTGCCGGTGCAGCGATTAGCGCGGTCATCGAAGCGCGCAACGCCGCGCGAGTTAAAAAGGATTTCGCGCTTGCTGATCGGTTGCGTAGTGCACTAGCCGAGAACGGCGTGACCCTGGCCGACTCGAAGGAGGGCGTTACGTGGAGCGTCGCCGGCTAGGTTCGAGCCGGCCGCCGCGGCGCAAGGAACACCTCGATCTCGACGACGTCGTCTACGGTGTCCACGCGGTCGAAGAAGCGCTCGCCGCCGGGGAACCGCTACGGCGTCTCTACGTCGGCGACGACCGCAAGCGAGATCCGGCTTTGCGTAAGCTGCTCGACAACGCGAACGCGGCAGGCGTGACCGTGCGTTACGAGAGCCGCACCTTTTTCTCGCAGTTTCCGTATCGCGCGCATCAGAGCGTCGTCGCCTTTGGCGTACCCTTCGCTTACGCGTCGCTCGACGAAACGATCGCGGCCCCACGCGCGGGTCAGGCGCTCTTCGTCGTGCTCGACCACATCACCGATCCTCACAATGCCGGCGCCATCATTCGCTCGGCCGAAGGCGCCGGCGCAAATGCGGCCGTGATTCCCGAGCGGCGCGCGGCCGGCGTCAATGCAACCGTGCGAAAAGCGGCGGCGGGTGCCGCTGCTCATTTGCCGATCGCACGCGTGTCCAATGTGGCGGGGGCGCTGCGCACGCTCAAGAAGGCCCGCGTGTGGGTGGCGGGCGCTGCGGTCGACGACGGTGCCGTCGTGTATACGGAGGCCGATCTCGGCGGCGATCTGGCCTTCGTGATCGGTGCCGAAGGCCACGGCATCTCGCCCGTCGTGCGCAAGGAATGCGATTTTCTCGTTCGCATCCCCCTGTTCGGTACACTCGACTCCCTCAACGCCTCGGTGGCGGCCGGGGTGCTGCTTTTTGAAGCGCGCCGACAGCGGCGGGCCGCCGCCTCCGAACCCTAATCGCGAGAGGCGGCCTCGCTGTCGTGTCCTAGATCGTTTCAGAACCGTAGAGATTACGAAAGCGTTTCGGACCCACGCTTCTGTCGTTCAAAATGGGCCTGGCTTGCTCTTCGTGATCGTGACTACAGGCCGGGTGCCCGAGTGAAACCAGCCGGTACACGAGACGGCATGGGGTCTTTACCGGCGCAGCTCGTACAGCATGTGATCAAATCGGACGCTTCGACCTCATTCACGACGGTAAAGTGTGTTGCCGGTCAGTCCGATACAGGCAAGAGGCGCCCAGCTCAGTGGCCGCTTGAACGCGTTGATGTAAGGACGAGAATGAAGCGTTTCCCGAGAATTGGATGTTTCGCGTTGGCGTTGACGGCTGCGCTCCCGCTAACCGGGTGCAGCGGCGGCGGCGGTGGCGGGTTCCTGGGCATTAACCCGGGACCAGACGGCAACATCAAAATTACCGACGCCACGAGCGGCGCCGTCCTGACGACCTCGGCGGGTCAGCCGGATATGGTTTCCGGCTCGCGCTTCGCGATCGGCATCTACGAGAACCATTTCGGCGGTCCGTACTCGATCACTAACGTCGGTATAGACAACCTGCCGACCGCCGCCAACGGCAATACTACCTATCAATACAAATTCAACTACCCGTGCTTCGGCCCTCATTTTCAGAACGATCCAAACAGTCAAACCAACGTCGTCACCTTCGTCAGCGACCAAGCGAACGGCCAGCCCTACGCAAACTTGCCCTCAGGCGCCGGAAGCGGCAACCCTTGTCACTCCGGTCTTCTCGAAACGTGGGCGATCTCCGACTCCAAGGGGCACACCGCCTACTTCTACGACGAGGAAGTCTAGTCAGAAGCGAGCGCTCGGTTCGGCATCCAGCTTCAGTCTTGACGGGATAGTCATTAGGCTGCGCGCTCGACACGCCACTTCTCTCATCCCTGCCCCTTTTGTCGCACCCTGCGCGACGCCGAGCCCGCGCCGGTCGCTCCGCCGATCGAGGGCGAGACCGAGCACGACGACTGTTCTACCAATCGAGGACGATGGCGCCGACGCCGCGCCGATCGAGGGCGAGCCCGAACACGACGCCCGCCTCCAATCGAGGCCGAGCGCGCGACAGACGATCGCCGATCGAGGGCGAGCCCGAGCGTGACGACCGTCTACCGATCGAGGTCGACGGCGACGCGCCGCGCCGTCGAGGGCCTGCCGAACGCCACGCGCCGCCGATCGACGGCAAGCCCAACCCTGAACGCCCCATAGCATAGCGGTAACCGCCTCAGCACGGTGGTTGGGGCGGCTGGGTGACGGAATACCCGCGGCTTCCTGCAAGCATAGCGGTAACCGCTAAGGAATGCTTTTAAGTGCTGAGCGCCGGCAGGCTATCCTAATTCACTGCGCTGAGGGCGGCGTCGAGATGGGCGGCCGTGGAAATAAATTTCGGGCGAACGACCTCGCGAGCCGATAACGGACCCTGATAGCCCAAGACCGCCCACTCGCCCCGGGATGAAGTGACTGATTATGCAGAATTTGCCAACTAAGTCGCTGAGCGAAATTGCGCGCGACATTGCCGCATCAGTTACTTCCTATCAGAACCTGCTTACGTCATTGGTTGTCTCGCTCAACGAGACCGAAGCACACACGACAATCACACGACTGCAATCCACTGCCGCGGAGCTTCGCGTCTATTTCGAAAGCGTTTCCGACATTCCCGATATTGACCGAAGCGACGCGTCTCGCATCATCGAACAGCACCGTGACCAGTCGCGTCGCAGGGCACAGTTAGTCGATAAATTCGGTATCTTCCTCACTGTCATGAGAGAAGTTGATGCCTTGTTCGGTCAGGATGAAGAACGACAGGCAATTTTTGGGAGCGCCGAGGCAGCAGTGTTTCAACTTAGGGACGCGACGCTTCGTTATCCTGACGAAATGTTTGACAAAATATTCCAGGGGCTTGCGGAACTTGAAATCAGACCATCAGACGAAGAGCTGCAACAATTTCGTGTTTCGCTTTCAGCAAAGTCCAGTGCGGAACAGGCCGAGTTCTTATATCTCACAGAAATGCTCGTTTCAGAAGATATCATCGGCGCGATTTTGCGCGGGCATGTGTTCATTGAACGCGCACTAAGATCGTGCATCGACAATAGTGTCCCAAACAATCATCGCCTGTGGAAAGAGCGGCTGCTTGACTTCTATGCGACCACGGAGCTTGCAAGCGCGCTAGGCGTGATTATCCCCGCGGAGGCGAAGCTAATCACGCGGCTTAACGAGCTTAGAAATCGGCTTGCTCACTTCGACTTCGTACCGTCCGCGGCGGACGAGGAACGACTATGGGCACGATTCATCGCTATGCCGGGAGTCGATCCAACCGTATGGCCTGCATATGATCCAAGTCGTTTTCCAGATACGCTCGTTCACATAATGGTTTATATATTTTCAGCACTTGACCATCGAGCTCGGGAATTCTTGAAAATGAAGCCCGCAAGTATGGTGGATACCTTTCTTGGGAAACAGACCTCTCTTGACAAGAAGGGCTTGTCAGTTGCGGTGCTCTTGGCCATTAGAGCCGTGCGCGCTGCGAAATCGGTGTTGCCATCACGCAGGCTTTCAACTTAATGCTAACCTCCGGCCGTTAGATGAACCCAATAGCGATGACGAATTGTCGACGGTGCCCTGGCATTTAACTTGCCAAGCCGAGCGCAACGTTGAGACGCTCCATCAGATCAGCCTGCACCGCCTGTAAGGCATAGCGCCGGGCTTCTGCGCGACTGGCGCGCCGAGGGTGCGCTACGAACCACGCGAGGACCGCCTCCCGCGTCGTGGGTACGCCGACGGCTACGATGGCCGCAATGATTGCGTCGATGTTGCCGCGCACGACCGAACACGACTTCGGCGAACCGTGCAGCACCGGCCGACGTAACGTCCAAGCTGGAAGGGTCGTGAACTCGAAGCCCATGCGGAAGCGCCCTGCAACGCGATGCATGTCCGGCACGATGCCGCCTGCATGATCGAGCGCATCCCAATACGGGGCTTCAAGTCTCACCCGTTCTGAGTACGCGTCTTCTGCTAGGCGTTCGAGCTCGTCCCGCCGGCGGCGGCGGCTGAGCGAAAGCATCGCGTCGCGCGACTGCGGCGAACCTCCAAGCACTCGCGCGACCTTGCGAATCCGGTTCACGTCCGGCGAGCTTGCCGGGGCTCGCCCGTCGCGTACTGCATCGACGAGCCGGCGGGACGTACGGGCCGCCCGCGCAACTCGTTCCGAGGATAGGCCGCCGAGCAACTCACGAACAGGTTCGGAAGCCAAACGCAGGACGCCGCGCATATCGTCGCTCGTGTCTTCGACAAGCTCGCCGAGAGCGACGGCTACGGCGTCTTCGAAATACTGCGACTCCTTGCCCACGACATCGACGCGGCCGATGGTTATCGAGCGCCGCACAAGGGGACCACAGTAAAGCCGCTGTGATAGACCGCACGGTGAGCCATCGATGCACGCGCTCTTTGCTTCAGGATGGACGACATGAACGCGGGCCAGGTTTGCATAGTCGGCAACGCGGACGTTTGTAGCGTAGGGGTCGAACATATCTCCACCGACGGTTATGTCATACCGGCGCCCCGTGTGTGCGTCAAACCACGGGGATGCATCGCCTTGGGCAAGCCAATCCGTCGGCGGGCAGGTTGCCGCAAATAGCCGGGGGTGCGGGTTCGGTTTGCGGTTCAGGTCGGGGCGGAATGCAGCCAGTTCGCGTTCGGCAAGCTCCGTGGCTCGTTTCCAGGTCATCGCCGTGTGTGGGTTGCGCAGAAAGTCGAGCGCGTCGTTTTCAGTGGCTCCCGGAAGCTCATGCTGCAAAACTTGCACGAACAGATCGAGCGTGCCGTCGGGTAGGGCGTCGTCGCGTCGTTTGTAGCGTGGAAGCACGCCTGCGTATTCACCGCGCTCTCTGCCGGCAAATGTGGCCGCCACGATGCGGCCTCCGACGCTCGCAAGCGCGCGCCGGTAGGGTTCATATTGTTCGATTACGTTTGAGCGAATTTGGGCAGCCGTATCGGCAACGTGCCGCCTCCAATCGCCTTCTAGCATGTTCGCCGTCTGCGGTACCCGCAGGGAGCCACGTTCGAGGCGAGCCGTCAAGCCGAAACCAAACGGTTTCACGCCTTCGTCGTACGTGCGGGCTGCGTTGTAAAGATCGAACGCTTGCCATGTTGCCGGCGCCGAAATGGGCATCTTTGCGATGGCCGGCGCCGAGAACCATGCGGGCCGCTCTACCGCTATGCCGAGCGCGTCGGAAACGATGATGCGCCAGAAGTCTTTGATCCAACCCTTTCCAGCTTTTTGGTCAATAGGGTTCGATATCGCGCCGAGGCCGCTCTCCGAATACTGTGTCTTTTGTTTTCCGTCACGAACCTCGAAGTCGAATACCGGCGTGCCGCTCGGCGAAAGCTCGAACATTGCGTAACGCTTCGACGAGATAGCGTAAGCATATAATTGCCTCTGGGAGCCATCGGCTCGATAGTTGATATCCTCAATTTTCAGAATGGACCCGCGAACCGCGTTGCGATTGTACGGTGACAGCGGCGTGAACTGTTCAGCGATTTCAGCTACGTCCGCCCACGAAAGTGCCCGTATCCCTCGGGCTTCGCCAGCATGAGGGCCACGATATCCATCGGGCGGGTTCCACGTCTCCGGGCCGTTTGGGCATGGAACGATGCCTCCGTGTTCAGTTGCCACAATTGCCATCGAGTGGTCGACGACAATTATCGTGGCCGGTCGACGACAACTATCTTGGCCGGTTGAGGGCCTGAGCCGGAAGGTCTGGTAGCGGGGCCGCTTGCGATCGGCATAAGTCGAAGCAAGCGCGATGCCCGGA
>JAABUJ010000763.1_pt1 | contig 57873 bp, 55 predicted proteins | sample 5559131 | NCBI WGS metagenome assembly JAABUJ01 (sample SAMN10711875, study PRJNA513366) | rock metagenome | isolation source: Antarctica rocks | place: Antarctica: Victoria Land, Mt New Zealand nord | collected 2016-01-07 | reverse complement strand
TGCCGCTATCAACGGCAGCGAGCAGCGCCACACGGACAGAGACAGGATAGGGCTTCATACAACGCAGCACCTCCGGGGCTCCTCTGTTTTACCCGCTTCTCACCCCGGTCAACAAACTACCGTTAGATCACCAGCGCGTCCGGGTCAGTAACCGGCGTCTGACAGGCAAAGTGCTCACACACGTACGCTGCTGGTTTCCCGTCCACCAGGCCGCGACCAGCCAGCAGCGGCGTCTCATCTCCCTGTCCGACCGACACGACCTTGTTGGGAAGGTAGGCTGCGTACACCGCCCGCACCAGAGCGAGTGTTTGCTCGCTCTCAGTGTCACCGACGATGCCGATTTGGGCAGGGCTCGACAGGTAGAAATCGAGGGCGGAGAGCATGGCCGAAAAGGCCGTCGGCGCCTTCGACAGCAAATCCCCTGCCGCCGCCAGCACGCTCTCGATGATTCGGGTGTAACCAGAATCGCCGGTGAGCGCCTCAAGGCGCAAGAGCGCGGAGACCGTGGCCGCATTGCCGGATGGAATGGGATTGTCGAACAGATTTCGAGGGCGGACGATGAGCGCCTCGGCGTCTCCACTCGTGTCATACAGGATGTGCGCCTCGTCGTCCCAAAAGCGGTCTCGCATTTCCGCCGCCAATTCGCGCGCCATGGACAGATAGCCGGGCTCGAAGGCGGTTTCGTAGAGGGTGACCAGCGCTTCGATCAGATACGCATAGTCTTCCAGGAATGCGTCGACCGAACTGGGTCCATCCTGCCAACTTCGCTTGAGTATCCCACCCGGTCTCATCTCTGTCCATAGAAAGTGCAGTGCCTGGCGTGCAGCAAGCAGATACTCTGGACGGTCAAAAACTCGACTGGCTTCTGCCAGCGCGCGTATGGCCAGGGCGTTCCACGACGTTAGAACCTTGATGTCCTTGCCGGGCGGGACGCGATGCTTCCTCGCTTCGAACAACCTCGCGCGCGCTTGTTCGAGTTGTCGTGTCGCATCAGCGATGGAACAAGAAAAGTGCTCTGCCACCTCACGTATCGGTATGCGAGATGTGAGAATGGTCTTGCCCTCGAAGTTGCCGCTCTCCGTAACGCCATAGCGCATGAGAACCAGAGGTGCTTCGGCGCCGCATATATCTTCTATCTCAGCTTGCGTCCACACGTACCATTTGCCCTCGACACCCTCACTGTCCGCGTCTTCGGCGGAGTAGAAGGCACCGACCGGAGATCTCAGGTCGCACAGGAGATAGCCCAGCGTTTCTTCGGCGATTTGGCGATACCACGGGTTTCCGGTCAATTGAAAGGCCGCCACGTACACGCGGACGAGCAACGCGTTGTCGTAGAGCATTTTTTCAAAGTGCGGCACCAACCAGGAGCCATCAACGGTGTAACGGTGGAACCCGCCGCCGAGTTGGTCATAGATGCCGCCCTCTCCCATGCTGCGTAGCGTCAGCTCAACAAAGGCTTTGACATCCTCACGACCGGTCTTGGCTGCCATGCGGAGCAAAAAATCGAGGGCCAATGGTTGCGGGAATTTCGGCGCGCCGCCGAATCCTCCGCGCTCACGATCGCATTGAGTGAGCATGGTGGACAGGGCCTGTTGCAGCACATCGGCATCCAGATTGCCACCCTCGGGCTGTCTGTTCTGCGATGCCGCAATTGCATGCGTGAGCACGTCGGAGTTGTGAAGCACCTCGCTCCGGCGCTGTGCATACGCCTCGGCTACCATCTGCAGCAACTCCGGCCAACTCGGCATGCCGTGACGCGGTGACGGCGGGAAGTAGGTGCCTCCATAAAACGGACGGCCGTCCGGCGCGAGAAATACGTTGAGCGGCCAACCACCCTGTCCAGACATAGCCTGGACCGCCTCCATATAAATTGCATCGACATCCGGCCGTTCCTCTCTATCGACCTTTATGTTGACAAAGTGGTCGTTCATCAGGCCGGCTATCGCGTCGTCCTCGAAACACTCATGGGCCATGACGTGGCACCAGTGGCAGGCCGAATAGCCGATGCTCACCAGGATTGGTTTGTCTTCCCGCCGTGCTCGGTCCAGGGCCTCCGCTCCCCAGGGATACCAGTCCACGGGGTTCTCCGCATGCTGCATGAGGTACGGACTTTTCTCGCCGGCCAATCGATTTGTCATTGAGCGTTCGTCCCCTTACGTGCTCTGCCCGTGTAAGTCGAGGAGCGGGTCGTTTTTCATTCTATGGGCAGTGGTAAACTGGAGCACCTTGAGACATGTAGGGAGGACGCCGTGCCGGAAGAGTCGAATCGGGAACAGGAATCCTCGGTGTCGGATGCAGCCGCGAAGGCGAAACTGACATCAGGAGTTGGCCTCGCCGTTGCGCTGGCCGCATTGGCCGCCGTGGGCGCCGGCATAGCCATACAGCAGATTTATGAACGGCGTCTTTCGAAGCCGGAGATGGCTCGTCTCAGGTTCTATCGCTATCTGCGAGAGAAGGGGCACCTCGACTCATAATGCGAGTTCGCTGCCTCCTCGGCGCCCTGGTTGTCGTGCCGCTCTTGGCGAGCAGCCCGGCGAGTGCTCGGCAGTCGTTCACAGCGCACGACCGCGTTGGCCTGATCGTTCGCGACAACGTGCTGGTTCACCAGAAAGCCTCCACCCATTCCCGGGTACTTGCTGTTTTGGTAGAGCAAACGCAGGTCGAGGTCCTGGCACGCCAGAGCGCCTGGTCCCACGTGCGGATCTGGGCCAGCGTCACAGGGTGGGTGCAATCCAGGGAGATTGTGTTCCGCAAACTGTACCCTAGCGTCTCGACCTATCGCGCTCCTGAGGTGCACTACCAGGTGCAAGCGCATGGCGTTGTACCGATCGACGCGCACGCCGCAACAACTGCCACCATCGCGCTTCGAAATGCTCCCGGCGGGAGCGTGGTCGGCTCACTGCTTGCCGGGAAACAACTACGAATTTCCGCCTGGCAGCAGGACGCGCTGGGTAAGGTGTGGTACCGGACGAATGGGCGGTGGGTGTTAGGGGACACGGTGCAGTTTGCCTCGAACCGCCCGGAGCGGTTACCCGTTGGGAAGACGCCTGCCTGGCGCATCCTCACCGGCAAAGGAATGTGGCTCACCCTCGGCATCATCGCAGGCTCGTCGCCCGATGCGATTGTCGCCGCGGCAATTCATAACGGCATTACTCATCTGTATCTCGAGGCCGCAATTTCGCCTCTCGGCTTTCACGGTCGAAAAACAGTCGGTGGTCTCCTGGAGGCAGCACATCGACATCACCTCGCTGTTATCGCGTGGGTGTATCCCTACCTCTACGACCTCGCGTCCGACGTCGATCTCACGCGTCAGGTGGCATCGTTCCGCACCAGCCACGGAGATGCATTCGATGGGATTGCAGCCGACCTGGAGCGCGACGTGCAACTCTGGAACGTACGCGCCTATTCTCAGCTGGTACGGACCTATCTCGGAGAGCGATATCTGCTCGTCGGGGTCACATACCCACCGCAATCGTCCCCCGACTATCCCTTCGCTGAAGTTGCGCACGACTACGACGTCATCGCGCCCATGGACTACTGGCACGAAACGAAGACCCGCTTCGGACTCAACTACGGTCAGATGCGCTATGGATACGCCTACAGCTATCGCTATGCCGCGGATTCAATTCAAGGAATCCGCCGGCTGGTCGGCAGGACGCCTATCGCTCCAATCGGTCAGACCTTCGACGACTTTGGACGGCTGGAAATGGGGCCAGATGCTCCATCCTCGAGTGAGGTGCGGGGTTTCCTGGCCGGCTGCAAAGCACAGGCCGCGGTCGGAGCATCATTCTTCCAGTGGATGACAACAACCGATGCGGAGTGGCACACGCTGGCCGACTTCCGCTACTGACCGCGACCCACCGGAGCAGCGGGTGACACGGGAACCGGGTTCACTGAGGTAAACTGGTGCGACCGCCGGGAATGCGAGCGCGCGCTGGCTGCGGTTAAGGCCTCCGTTCGCGCCATTCCACATGATGCCCGAGGCTCGGCGCCTCCTGGGCTTTGAGTTCATTGTGGTGAGCAGGCAGAGTTCCGGTGCCTGGTAGCGCGGGCGTACTGAGTGCATGGTAAAGATCGACATCAAGGACAATAGATACTAGTAGTGGCGCGATAGTTGCAATTGGCGCCACGCGCGGGGCTGATATAATTATGGCCCTGCAATCTATTGCACGCCACGATTCTTAGGCCCACGGTCCAAAACGAACGAATTCAATTGACTATGGCGGAAGCTCAGCTCGACGGACGCATACAGGGGGATGGATTGTCAGATACAACCGTCACAGAACCCGACGCCGACCGGCCATTAGCAGAGATCGAGGTCGTCAGCGGGAAACCAGAGCTAGATGAGCGTGAGGCTGAGGAAGTTCTGGACATTATCGGAGACGATGTCGAGCAGATCGACGCGGTCATTACGGCCCTGGTCGTCCAGGCTCCCTTGCTGGACGAGGAAGCAGACGACGAGGAGGAAGCGGCACGCGCGCTTGAACGTGTGCTCGACGCGGAGGGCGCTCCGGTCGATGATCCTGTCCGTATGTATCTTCGCGAGATCGGCCGAGTTCGGTTACTGAAGGGCACTGAAGAGGTTGAACTGGCCCAGGCGATGCGGGATGGCGATGCGGAGATTGAGCGTCAGCGCGGCGGGGCGCCGTACGATCAGGAAGTAATCGCCAGAGGAATGGAGGCGCGCCGCAAGCTGACAGAGGCCAATCTACGTCTGGTGGTAAGCGTGGCGAAAAAGTATATTGGCCGAGGCATGAGCCTCCTCGACCTGGTACAGGAAGGGAACATCGGCCTCATCAGAGCTGTGGCCAAATTTGACCACACCAAAGGCTACAAGTTTTCGACCTATGCGACCTGGTGGATTCGCCAGGCGATCACGCGGTCGATTGCCGATCAGGCCCGGACTATCAGAATTCCGGTCCATATGGTTGAGACCATCAACAAGGTCCTGCGCGTTTCGCGGCGACTGCTGCAGGAAAACAGCCGCGAGCCGACCTCAGAGGAAATCGGCCGGGAATTGGATCTGCCCGCGGACAAGGTGCGGGAAATCATGAAGGTCTCGCAGACCCCCGTTTCGCTCGAGACTCCGGTCGGCGAGGCCGACGATAGCAATCTTGGCGACTTCATCGCGGACGAGTCAGGTGAGGCGCCTCCCGATGCCGCGTCCTTTCAAATGCTGCGCGAGTCCATGGAAGACGTGCTGAGCACGCTGTCGGAGCGCGAGCGACTGGTGTTACGACTTCGCTTTGGCCTTGATGACGGTCGAAATCGGACGCTTGAGGAAGTCGGCAACGAATTTAATGTGACGCGTGAGCGCATCCGGCAGATCGAGTCGAAGGCTCTGCGCAAGCTGCGGCATCCGTCGCGAAGCCACAAATTGCGAGACTACCTCGAGGCCTGATGTCCCAAGCGCACCGTGCAGATGCGCCCTTGAACCGCCAGAGAAACAAGCCGTATACTTCGTTAGCCGCCTGGGCAGAAGATACCGGCGTGCTGCTCTTTCCGGCGTAGCTCAGTGGTAGAGCGAGCGGCTGTTAACCGCTTGGTCGTAGGTTCGAGTCCTACCGCCGGAGCCATGCTGCTTCACAGATAGAACCTCTCAGATGAGAGGTTCTATCTTTTTTTGGTGGTGCAATGCGAAAGTGTAGCCGGCTGTCTCTATTCTCCTGCATTGTTCTACTAGACAGATGGCGCGCCGCCTGGTACGATATGCGGCGATAGGGATTGTTCACCTCCATCAAGAAGGAAGAAGTGCATGAAGATAGGTTTGTTGCTTTGCGGCATCGTGCCGTTGATCACACTGGGTTCGGCAAGCAGTCAGGTGCTGGCGGCGGGTACCCACACCGGTGGACCGGCGATTATGATTACCAGCCCATCGAACGGCGCGATGATCCGCGGATCGTCGCTCACGGTCAAGGTTGCCGTCCACAATTTTCGGATAGTCTCACCGACGCTCGTCAATCCTCCCATTTTGAAGGGGGACGCCGGCCACATTCACTATGTGCTCGACGGCCTCGCCCATTTCGTGCCGACCCGAGATGTCTCGGCAATGCTGTGGCACACGTGGAACGGAGTCACGCCTGGACGTCATGTGATTACTGCCTACCTGTCCACGAGCATGCATATTCAATTCCCCGGCACTAAAACGGTTTCCATCGCTGTTTTGGTCGAAGCATCCGGTCCCCACGTGTCGCGGGGCCCGCTGTCCGGGGGAGCCGCGGGCATGGATGGGGGAGCGACAGATCCCACCAACCCCTTGATCAGCCTGCTGCTGATCGCCGCCGGCGTGTCCCTCCGCCGGTATGCTCGCCTGCTTTAGCGCAACGACCAGCCCATACGGATATGAGAGCAGCGGAGCGGGTCTTGGCCCGCTCCGCAACCACATCGTCATCTGCCTGTCTGGCTACCGAACGGTTTTAAAGCCTGTTTCGCGGTGCACCTGAACGAAAGCCACGGTACCCGGTGGGAATAGTCGATTTTCATCGTTCCAGATGACGCGTATCCCGGTCACCTGAGCGGGAATTTTGAAACCAAGCCAGGCCGAAACGGTTCGCCCGCGCGACAAGCGGCTCGCGCGCAGCGCTGGATGACCGGCGGTGCGTGACGTGTCGCCATACGACTGCCCATGGTCGTCGACCGCATAAAAATTCCCCGCGTCATACGATGCGTGTGGAACGGAGGCGTGTATCCGGATTCGCAGTAGAAGTTTTAGAGACGTCCCCGCGCGCACCTGGACTCGCTCAACTCGCGCAGCCATCCCCGTTGCCGCGTCCCGCACAGGCCTGGCATGCGTAACTGTCGCCGTCCAGCGTACAAATTTGCGCTTTTGTGGCGTGGGCGAGGCTACGGCGGTTGGGGTAGCCGTCGCTTCCGCCACAATCATCGCTGTCGGCGAAGGGCTGGTGCGGGGCGGCTGTGCGCCTGTCGGTGTGATCGTTGCCCGGCGATATGCCGGCGCCGGTGTGGTGTGCTTGGCTGCTGTGCTGGTCTTCGAGAGTGCCGTGGCCACGATGGCCAGAGCCATGATCACGTAGAGCAAGACCAAACCGCGTAAGGCCGCTCTTCCCCGCTGCATCATTCGCTATGCTGCGCTGAGCGGGATATGGGAGAGTGGTTCGCCTGAGGCGCGATACGGTCCCCGCGCGTGTTCATTCAGCCGGAGACTCGCCGCCGCGCAGCCGAGCATAGTCCCTGGCCACACGCGCCAATAGCGGGCTATGACTGCTTAATTGGAGCAAGGCGGTCAAGGTTTCCGGTTGATTCGCCGCCGATTCGGTCACTTTCAGTACCTCACGCACCTCCGCGTCGCTAATCGACGGGTCCATGGCGGGCAGTGCCTGCGCCCTCTCACGCTCAGCTTGCAGCTCCTGCTCGAGTTCGCGCACTCGCTCCAGCAACTGTATCCGCTCAGTCTCGGCGGATCGTTGACTGCGCGTCAGATCCTCCACGCGGTCGGCAACGTGGCGCGCCAGCGTCACCACGTCGTCCATGGCGCCGCTCGTCCCTGCAAGCGAGTCGATGGGACTCTCGGCCGGATCTGCCTCGTTCACCGCCTTCTCTGCGGAACTTGGACTCTCGACGACCGCGTTTCTCGGCTCCTCGTTCATAGCTCCTGGCCCTCCTCCCGGTGCTTGATTCAGTACATGGGGCAGTGGGTCGGCCGCCTCCGCCGTATCCCGTATGGTTTCATCGTCCTCCGCGGCGGCACGATCGGCGGCCTCGTCCATCAATCCCTGGTCCCCCGTCTGATCGGACCTGGCCGACGAAAGCACTGACTCCTTCACTGCTTCGGCAGGGGGGATATCCACTCCTTTCGCGCTGGCCGGGGCTGCTTCTACAGCCGAAGGCGCGGTCTCAACCTCGACCATGCTCTCCGAGGGCGCCGCTTCGGTAACGAATTTCAGGGCGACAGGCGCACTGGCGTCGCTGGCGATCGCACCATCCGGAGAGGCCGGCGCGGCCATCTGACGCAACGCGGTCGAAAATGGAGCAACGATGAGTGCAGTCAACATTCCTTTCAGCCCCTGACCTTGCCCTCGCACGCGCTCCGGCGTTCCGGCGCTGAACAGATAGAGGAGCACCAGGATCGCGACGGGTAAGAGCCACCCAAGGTAGTGCGAGCTGCCGTGGCGCCAGATCCAAACCGCCAGCAACGGAAGCACCTGCACCGCCAGCCAGGCACTCGTCTCCGGCGGCGCCACGCGGGTCAGGCGAGCATCGCCGCCCCGGATCAGCAAGGCGATTCCCGTCGCGACCATCATTATCGCCAAAACATCCAGGCCAAGGAGAACCAATACCACGTATGCGACCAGGGGAAGAAGAATGCCCAGTCCAATGGCCGAGACAAGTGCGGATGACGACGCGACCACTGCCGGCTCGGTGTAGGGCGACGCGCCACCCTGGTCTGCCGCACTGTCGAGTTGTGCCACTACTGCCCTCTGATCGGCAACCTTGCTAGTCATTGGCGCAACGTGTCGAACTCCCCGAAGGATACTGCTCTCGCGCATGTGTCCCTCTCGGTACAACTACGCTAGCTTCCCATATCAGCTAAGTTCCTCTACTGTCTATACTACTAGCCTGTCACGGTCTGGAATGCAAGTCAAGCAGTTACCACCTCCGTTTCAGTAAGATAAGAACACTGCTGAGCAGAAAGTGGCGCGGAAGGAGCAGCGTGTGCGCGGGCATCCGACTCGACTGGGCAACCTGGCCATGGCGGCTGTCTTCGTGTGTAGTCTCGCCGCCTGTGGCAGCGCGAGTGCAACGGCACCCGTGGCAGCGCATGCCCCATCACCTACTCAAGTTCCTCCTCGGCCTTCGCCAACGCCGATTCCATCCCCCCAGTCCTGGTTGCGGCACACGACGATTCTGACCATATACGGACGGGCCTTTGGCGTGGCGCCTATTCTGGGGCGGCTGGGAATGGACTCGAACTTCGCGGACCTGGCGGCACAGGTGCGGCCCTTCATCCAGGGAATTCGTGCCAACGACGGCGGGAAACAGATTCGTGTCGCGGTTCACCTTATTTACGCCATCGCCACACCCTGCCGCGACTCAGCGAATTGCCTGGGATACCTCGACGACACCGGCGTTAATATTGTCAAACAGTATATAGAGCCCGCGGCTCGTCGCGGCTGGCTGGTCATTCTTGATGATCAATTAGGTTCTTCCAATCCGGCCGCCGAAATGTCGCGGATGATACGCAAAGGCTATCTTCGCTACGACAACGTCGAGGTCGCTCTGGATCCGGAGTTCCGCGCAGCGCCCGGCCAAGCGACCCCTGGAATCCCAGTTGGCTCAGTGCAAGCGAGCGAAATAAATCAGGCACAAGGGCTGTTAAGCCGGTACGTTGCCCCGCGACACCTCCACCATCGTAAAATCGTCCTGATCCATCAATTTCAGGACTTCATGATTGGTCACCGGGGCCAGCTACGCGTCCACGTTCCCGATATTGACGCAGTGGTGGTGGCGGATGGCTTCGGGACTCCCGGCATCAAAGCGCACGTCTATTCGGCATTACTTGGTCCGCCCGTTTCGCGCCGCCTTTCATGGCGGGGCATCAAGCTGTTCTACCCCAACCCGAACGAGTCCGCCGGGCACGGCGACAGCCCGCTAATGACCTGGTCGCAGGTGTTCGGCCATACGCCTGCGATCGACTCGGACGGCAAGCGCTACTTCGTGCGTCCCGCCCCGAACATCGTAATCGTTGCCTGAGCGGGACCAGTTCACCCGGTCAGTTGAGCCATGCGGGCGCGCAGGCGCGGCAACAGGCGCGCGAACATGCCCGTCGCAGGGAGCATGGCCGCGATCTGGAGCGACCAGAAGTCCATGATGCAATATCCAGCCGCGATCACCGACGGCGGATTGCCAGTGGGAATGTGTGATACCGGCGCGTATACTTGCCACGCCCAGGTGCCCAGAGTGGTGCCCCAGATTTCCAGGATGGAGGTAACAAAAAAGGCCGTGGCATAAATCGGCGCTGATGGGCGACGCATAAAGACCACGAAAATGGGCCAGAATAGAGCTCCGGTGAGGTCGAGCCGTCCCATGAATAGCGGTTCAACTGTCAAGCCGAACAGCATCCAGGCAGTGGCACAGGCCAGCGCGAGGTTCTTGGTCTGGGTCGGGTAGCGCAAGACAATCGGGGTGCGGGCTGAGCGCAGGGCAAAGAGGTAGACCAGTCCATGGCCGGGCGGGACAAACATGGGAAGGTTGCCAAATCGGTAGCGGTAAATGCCCCAGATGATTGAGCCCCAGACCTCTATACAGGTGGCCACCGCGACCATGATCCACACCTGACGGCGCTCCGTCGGCGGTGAGAAGCGTGTGCAAAGCACGAGGAGTAGCCAGGCGCCGGCTCCCAGAACATTTTGCTGCGCTATGGAGGTGGTCCAGCGGTCGATCAGGAAGGCGACGGGTATGACCACCAGCAGCAGCGCCTGGTAGGTGTAGGGACCACACTGGAGTTGCCATACCCGTGCCCGGCTTCCCTCTGGAAAGATGCCGGCGACAGAAAGCTGTTTCATTCGGCCTAATGAGCGAGAGGTAGCGGCCAGGTCCGCGCCTCATCGCGTGCCGAGCGATCCCGGGAGCGAACTGAGACGGCCACTTCTCTCAAAGTATAGAGTTTCCCGGCAGCAGGCCCTACGCGGCATCGGCCAGCGCCAGCCGTTCCGTGGCACGGCGGCCTAACTCCTTCTGGCGTTTTGCGCCGAAGCCACGCAGTTCCTGAATCCGTCCAGTGTCCGCCGCGTCTCGGAGATCTTCCAGCGAACCGACGCCCAGTTCACTGATAAGCCGAATAGCTGTTTTCGGTCCCACACCCTCGATACCGAGAAGGGTCGCCATTGGCTCCCCGATCTCGTCCAGCAACGCCGCGTGGGCATCAATGTGCCCCGTATTCACCAGATCGTAGAGCCGCTGGCGAAGCCGATCGCCGAGACCGGACACCGGCAGATCCTGGTAGCAGGCCACGTAATCCACCAGGGGGCGAGGCAGAAAGAGCACACCCAGAGCCGCCCGCCGGTAGGCGCGAACACGGAACGGATTGCCTTCCATGGTTTCCAGTAGAGCCCCAATTTGGAATAAAACGCGGGCTATTTCTTGATTGGTAATGAACGGTGTGTCCACTCGTTTGCTCTCCCCAAGTGCTACAGTATGTTGAATATTTGTTCTATATTATACACCTAAAGCCTATGTTATGTCTATGGGTGGCGCTACATAAACTCGTCGTCGGTCTCGGTTGCCGAATACGCCGTGAAACGCTCCTGCACTGCCTGGGTCAGTTGCTGCACCTGGAGTTCGGCTGCGCTAAGCAGCTCTTCGCTCTGTTGGGCCAACTCGGTTCCCCGCCGATAGAGCGCCACCGCTCGGTCCAGCGGCACATCCGGTCGTTGCAACTGCTCCACCACTGCTTCGAGTTCGGTCAGAGCCTGTTCAAAATCGATCGTATTGGTCACGCGCCCTCCACCTGTACCCGAAAGTCGCCGTCCGATACCTGCGCCCGGAGTGATTCACCCGCGGCCACGTCGGTCACCCGACTGATAACCTGGCCTGTGTCCGGACGCGTAATCACCGCATAGCCTCGCTTCAATATGGCGAGGGGATTGAGCATGTCCAGTTGGCCGGCCAGGCGCGCCAATTGAGAGCGCTTGGAACGCAATAGAACCTGCACCGCACGCTGCTGGCCACGAACCAGATCGTCGGTGCGCTGCCGCTGTATCCGCACTCCGTTCTCTGGACTCGTGCGCAGTAGCGCACGATTTACCTCGATCCAGCGCCGGCGATCCTGTGCTAGACGCTGGCCGACGGCGTAGCGCAGTTCACCGTGCAATTGTTGCATCCGACTCACCAGGGCCGCGGTGTCCGGCACCGCGGCGGCTGCTGCCAGCGACGGCGTGGCAGCTCGATAGTCGGCGACAAAGTCAACCATAGTAAAGTCTGTCTCGTGCCCCACACCGGTGATGACCGGCACGCGTGAGCTAAACACGGCCCGTGCTAGCCGTTCATTGTTGAACGCGACCAGATCCTGCGGAGCGCCCCCGCCCCGCACGATCAGAATCACCTCGGCATCCGTCAGCCGGTTTACAATATCGAGCGCCAAAATGATCTCGTCCGCCGCACCGTCTCCCTGCACGGAGACTCCTGCCACGATGACTGTGGCGAAGGGATACTGAGCCTTTAGACGATGCAGGACATCGTGATACGCCTGACCATGCGGTGAGGTAAGGAGCGCGAGCTTCCGCGGGAACTCTGGCAAGGGACGCTTGCGGTCAGCCGCAAAGAGCCCCTCTCGCTCCAGCTTTGCCTTGAGTTCCGCGAACTGCCGGGCAAAGATTCCTTCTCCCTGCGACAGTATTCGCTGGATATAGACCTGGCAGGTACCGCGTGGCTCGTACAAGGTAAGGAACCCGTGAATCACCACGGAGGCGCCTTTGCGTAGCTCAGCTACCGCCTCCGTCTGTTGGGCGGCCTCGCGGCGAAACAAGACGCAGGTGATTTGGCTGGTCGCGTCCTTAATCGTGAGGTAGTAATGCCCGCTGGTGGATCGGGAGAACTCGCAGATCTCGCCCCGCACCGAGAGGCCGGCCATCAGCTCATCCTGCTCCACGACATACTTGAGATACCGCGTTAACTGGCTGACACTGAGAATCTGCTGTTGCGCCGGCAGCGCGGATTCAGCCACCGAGCATAACCGTGAACAGCGGTTGGCCATATTCGACCGGCTGTCCATCGGTGACCAGGGCGGTAGTAATCACACCGGTACAGCCCGCTTCGACCTCCGTGAGCACCTGCAAGGCTTCGATAATGCCCACGACCGTGTCGCCCTCAACCCGGGAACCTTCGGCGACCAGCGGAGCGACACTGGCGTGGCCGGCGCGGTAGAACGTGCCGACCACGGACGCCACAATGTCCACCGTGGTTGGGGTCATGATCGGAGCAATCTCTGGTTCTTCGCCCGCCACCGGTGGTGGCGAGTTGGCGATATGATTGCCGCGGCGCAGCCGCACCCTGAGATCGTCGTCCTGCACATCGAGTTCGCAGATATCGCTGCCTTGCACGATGTGAAGCAAGGCGGGCAGACCAACGGCCACGAACTCGGCAAAGTCATCCACGGTTTGCGGCCCTCAGCGCCACCATCGCAGGACTCAAGCGCGCTCATCGCCGCGCTCACGCGCGTTCAAGGTACTGCCCGGTGCGCGTGTCTACCCGAATGCGGTCGCCCTCGTTCACAAAGAGCGGCACCTGTACCACCAGGCCAGTCTCCAGCGTCGCGGGCTTGGAGCCACCCGAGGCGGTATCACCCTTGAAGCCCGGATCCGTCGCTGTGATGGCAAGCACGACGTTGGGAGGCAACTCCGCGCCAATCGGCCGATCCTGGTACGTCAGAATGTCCAGCTGTTGCCCGTCTGTGAGGTACTTCGTGATATCCCCCAGCTGGACGCTGCTCATGGATGTCTGCTCATAGTTTTCCGTGTCCATAAACGTATAGACATCTTCTTCGGGGTAGAGGTACTGAACGGTCTTGCGATCAACAATGGCCCGTTTGAACTTCTCGCCGGATTGGAACGTTCGCTCCACCGTGGTGCCGGTTTTCACGCTCCGTATCTTGATTCTGACCTGGGCGCTGCCCCGGCCAATCTTAATATGGTTGTACTCGAGCACATTCTGCAGTTCGCCGTCCATGTCCAGGGTCATGCCTCGCTTCAGGTCGCCGGTCGATATCATGTTTCCCTCACGTCTCGCTAATGCTGGTAAGTAGCAATGTTTTGATTTTGTTCTTGCAGCGTATCGGCAAAAGCGTGCCGCCCATTCCCCTTGGCCACAAAAAACAGATGTTGCGTTCGAGCAGGATAGACCGTCGCCTTGATACTGTCCAACCCGGCACTTGCTATCGGGCCGGGCGGCAGGCCCGTGTGCGTGTAGGTGTTGTAGGGAGAGCCCGGAACGATATTCACCGCTTGGTCCTGCAAGACTGGCCACCACTTCCGCGTCCCGGTGCCGGACGGTAATTGTTGTGAAGCCAGTGCGTATTGCACGGTTGGATCGGCCTGCAGTTTACCGTCTGTATAGTGATGCGGATCGTTGCGCAGTCGGTTAATGTAGACGCTGGCGATGATCGCCCGTTCATCCGGCACGTGTGCTTCACGTTCCACAATCGAGGCCAGGGTAAGGATCTGATACACCGTCCAGTGCTGTTGGCGCGCCGCCGCGCGCATTGCCGGTGTGAACTGGGCGCCCAACTGCTTGACCATGCCAATGGCAAAGGCCCGACCGCTCGAATGCACCGGTACATCATACGTATTCGGGAAGAGATAGCCTTCCAGGCCGGCGCCGGGCGGCTTGTCGCGCAAAATGCTGAATGGTAAGGACTTTGGATCGGGGTGGCGAGCTTCGGCCAGAAAACTGCGCGCGTCGATGCCGTTCGCTTGCAGCGTGGCCGCTATCTGCTCTAAGCGATACCCCTCCGGTATGGTAATAGTTACGGTTGGGCCGGGCTTATAGACGCCCAGCGTTGCCACCATATCATCAATGCTCATGTTTCGACGGAGGGTGTAGTCTCCGATCTTGAGAGAGTTACCGAGTCCTTGCAGCCGCGCGTCAATGCGAAAGGCCAACGTGTTGTCGATGAGTCTGCGGTGCTCTAACCGCGCGGCAATCTTGTTGACGCTGTCACCCTGATTGATGGGAAACGTAATCGGCCGTCCGCTGGTCCCCTGCGACTTATGGATCGTCCAGTAGAGCCCTGCGAGCGTACCCAGGACCGCGCAAAATGCCAGCACGAAACCAATGAAGACTACCCTACCCCATACGCGGGACTGGTAGTTCGGAGGCTTATACGTCGGCTCCTCGATGATGGGACGGGCGCGTCGGGGCGCAACCGGCCTGCTGCTACTCATGTCGTTCCCCGTATCCGCACATAATCCAGGTAGCTCTGCAATATCAGGGCAGCCGCTTCGGAATCAATGCGTTGTTGTATTCCGCGCCGTTTGTGGCGCTGCTCCACCAGGCGACGGGCCGCTTCGACCGTGCTCAATCGTTCATCCCACAGGGCGACCTCGATACCGAGCGCGACGAGCGCAGCTGCGAACGTTCTGGTCTTCTCGGCCTGGGGCCCTTCGGTTCCATTCATGTTTTTTGGCAGACCAAGCACGACGCTGGTTGCTCCATATTCGGTCATCAACTCAGAAACATGCCGAGCATCAGCCTTGGGCTCCCGCCGCTGGTACACCTCAATTGGAGTGGTTATTGATCCGGTCGGGTCGCTTACGGCCACACCGATACGTCGGTCTCCCACGTCCAAACCAAGCAGTCGAAGCTCCGTTCCAAAACGCAGCATGGTGTTGTCATCGGACACGTTATCCTTCCGCCCTTTGACGGATCAGCTCAACCGCGGCACGTAAAACATCATCGACCTTCGCCGCGTCGCCTCCGCCCCCTTTGGCAAACTCTGCCGTACCACCGGCTCCGCCCTGTCCGACCCGAGCCGCGCTACGCAGAATATCGTTGGCGCTGTAGCCCTCTTCCCGAACGCTCGGGGTGACGGCCATGGTGTACGCCGGTTTCCCCGCCACCACCGTCGCCAGCACGACGATGCCCCGCTCTATTCGAGACTTCACAGCATCGGACGCGACCTGCAGATATTCTGGAGTATCAGCTGCAACCTGTCGAGCAATCACGACCATCCCATTCACCGGAATGGCAGATTCGAGCAGGCTCTCGGCTTCACGCCCGGCCAGCTCCCCGGTGAGCGCCTCAAGGCGCTTCTCCTGAACCCGGACCTGCTGCACCAATTGCTGAGCGCGAGTCACCAGGTTTCGTGGTTGGGTGTCCAGCGTTTCCGCGGTATCCGCCAGGAGTTGCCGAAGATCGGTCAGGAAGGCATACGCGGCTGCTCCGGCAACTGCTTCGATCCGCCGTATTCCGGCGCCAATGCCGGTCTCGCTCACGATGATCAGCGATCCAATTTCGCCGGTGGAATCGACGTGAGTACCACCGCATAGTTCCTTACTCCAGTCGCCCATGCTGACGACTCGAACCTCGTCTCCGTACTTTTCTCCAAAGAGCGCCATGGCGCCCTCTTCGATGGCTTCGGCATACGGCATAACGTGCTTGCGTACGGGAAGGTCAGCCCAGATTGCGGCGTTCACCCGGCCCTCGACGTCGCGAATTTCTTCGTTGGTGAGCGGACGCGGCCAGCGAAAGTCAAAGCGGAGGCGGTCTGGTTCAACCAGCGAGCCAGCCTGGGTCGCTTCCGGCCCAAGTACCTCCTGCAGTGCTTTGTGGAGGAGGTGTGTGCCGGAGTGATGTGGCAACACATGCAAACGCCGAGCCGCATCGACCTCCGCCTCTACCGCGTCGCCCACCGAAACAGCCCCCTGGGCGACCTGGACGCGCTGCACGATAAACGGCGCATATGGCCGCTGCGTGTCGAGGACGCGGAGCAGTCCACTGTCACCGCGAATCAATCCCACGTCTCCCACCTGCCCACCGGACTCGGCATAAAACGGGGTTGCGGCCAGGATGATCTCGACCTGCGCCTCAATCCCGTCAGCAGCCTCGGCGCGTGGCACGAGCTGACCATCAGCGAGAATCGCCGCCACCTCGGTAATCGTGGTTAACTCGTCGTATCCGGTAAAAAGCGTCGGCCCAATCTGTTCGGACAGGCTGGAAAACGTTTCAGGCGAGGCGCCGATCGCCTGGCTCTTGGCCCCTGAACTGGCACGTACACGCTGTGCGGTGAGCGCATCCAGGAACGCCACCTCGTCCACCACCAGGCCGCGCTCCTGTGCCAGCTCGGTCGTCATCTCTAGCGGGAAGCCATGCGTGTCGTACAGGGCGAAAGCGTCGCCGCCGGAAATGGTACGATCGGCGCTCGCGGCTCGCTCGGCCAATTCCTCAAAGAGGATCAGTCCCCGACTGAGCGTCTGAAGGAACCGTCGCTCCTCCTGATCCACCACTTGAAGGATGTGCCGGCGGCGGCCTTCGAGTTCTTGATGGAAACCGCGCAAATTGTCGATAACGGCCTCGACCGGCCGCGCCAGAAAGGGCCGTTCAAGGCCCAACAGACGGCCGTGCAGCGCGGCCCGACGGAGTAGGCGCCGTACCACGTATCCCCGGCCGTCGGACGCCGGCATGACACCGTCGCTGATGAGCATGGTGATCGCGCGGCAGTGATCCGAGATTATACGCAGGGAGCGATCAATTTTGCTGTCCTGGCCGTAGGGCGTAGCGCTCTGATCGACCACGGCGGCGATAATCGGCTGAAACAGATCGGTGTCATACACCGAATCGACGCCCTGCACGGTCGCCACCAGTCGCTCGAAACCCATTCCGGTATCGATGTTATTCCAGGGCAAGGGCCGTCGCTCGCCGGATTCCTCCTGGTAGAAGGACATAAAGACATCGTTCCATATTTCCACGAAGCGATCGCAGCATCCCGTCTCTGGCCGGCAATTCGTGGCGCCACAGCCAAAGCTCTCGCCACGGTCCAGATGGATTTCTGAGTTTGGCCCGCACGGCCCATAAGGTCCCGGCGGGCCCCACCAATTGGTGGGGTCTTCGCCAATGCGTTCGGCCGGCATACCGACGTCCAGCCATGCGTCGCGCGCCTCCTGGTCACCGGGATAGGTCGCGGCCCACCAACGCTCCGAGGGAATACTCATGGTGTTGATCAGAAAATCCCAGGTGTAGTCGATCGCGCCACGTTTGAAGTAGTCTCCCACCGAGAAGTTTCCGAGCATCTCTAGATAGGTGAGGTGCGTGTCATCTCCCACCTCATCGATATCCACCGTGCGGACGGCCTTCTGCACCGTGACCATGCGTGTACTGGGGGGCCTCTCCCGACCCAAAAAGTACGGAATCATCTGCTGCATTCCGGCGATCATGAACAGGGTCGTAACGCTGGGATCGGTTGGAACCAGGGGCAGACCGGTCAAATGCAGGTGGCCGCGCTCGACGAAATAATCGACAAAGGCACGCCGAATAGCTTCACTGTTCAAGCGGAAACACTCCCCGGTCGGGTTACACGGGCAGATTGTACCAGACTACGCCACCGGCTCCCGATTGTCCTGTTCCAAACGTAGCCCAGAACTACGATAAAATGACCGTTTACTTCGGGTGCTTCCGAAGGGTAGCGAATTCAGTCTGCAGGCGGTTTTCGGTTTCCTGCTGCGACCGCACTCCTTCTGCCCGAGCCACCTGTAAGCGACCCTTCAGTGCTGTCAGCCGATCCTGTGATCTGTAGGGAGTTACCGGTGCACTGATCGGGTCTGGTTCCGCGAGCAACCACGCCGTCGCGCCTCCCGCGCCTCCGGCCAATCCCAACAGCAAGAGCAGTAGTTTCAGCATGGCAATACCTCTCCTTCGACTTCTTCTATTGTGGCACGCCCGCGATCGCCAGTTCTCCGGCTCGCTGAAGTTCTCCGATAGCCGCGGTCGGTCCGTTGGGTGAACCAAACACTGACGTCCCGGCCACCAGCACCCGTGCGCCGGCAGCGGCGACCGCGGGAGCCGTCTGCACCGTGATTCCGCCGTCGACCTCCAGATCAGTGTGAAGGCCGCGGCGGTCGATCGCTTCGTGCAGAGCGTGAATTTTGGGCACCATCGCTTCGATAAACGACTGGCCGCCAAATCCCGGGTTCACGGTCATAACCACGATAAGATCGGCCAGTTCCAGCACTTCCTGCACGACCATCCAGGGAGTTGCGGGGTTAATAGCGACGCCGGCGCGTTTCCCATGATCGTGTATTTGCTGCAGGGTGCGATAGAGGTGCGGCGATACCTCGGAATGGACAATGAGTAGATCAGCGCCGGTCTCGGCAAAGATCGGCACATATCGTTCCGGCTCCACGATCATCAGGTGCGCTTCGATCATCAGGTCGGTCGCGGACCGAATCGACTTCAACACCGGGATACCGATTGAGATGTTTGGCACAAATCGACCGTCCATCACATCAAAGTGCAATCGATCAGCGTCGCCTGCTTCGGCGGCCCGGATTTCCTCCGCCAGGTGCAAAAAGTCACTGGCCAGGATGGAAGGTGCGATCCTGATACGCGACGGTTTAGCTATCGTCATGTGCCATCGCATACCATAGCTGAAGCATTAGTTCCGGCCGCCGCCTGATCCAGCAGCCACACCGGTCCGCCGGCCGCCGGATGGACACCGGCTGCCGGCAAGTCCAAGTCGCCTTCCAACACTTGCTGCACTTTCTCCGCTTTTTCCGCGCCCTGCACCAGGAACGTCACGCAACGAGCGGCGTTGAGCAACGGGTAGGTAAACGTAATGCGCCACGAGTCGAACTTGGCCACGTAGTTGGCGGCGACGATCTGATCCTGGATGTTCAAAGCCTCGCTCCCCGGGAACAGCGAGGCAGTGTGGCCATCGGGGCCAAGCCCCAGCAAGATCAGATCGAAGGACGGTAACTCGCTTTCAGCGACCTGGAACACCCGACGTATGGTCTTCGCATAGAGCAAAGCCGCCTCATAGGGCGTGAGATTCACGGTCGGAATTGCGTGGATCGACGATTCCGCAAGTGGTACATGATCCAGCAGCGCCGTCCGAGCCATGCCGTAATTGCTGTCCGGCGATTCCGGCGGCACTAATCGCTCATCGGAAAAAAAGACCTGAACCTGCGTCCAATCGATCTGCGAGCGGTACGGCTCGTGCGCCAGTATCTCAAAGAGCGCTTTGGGCGTACTTCCGCCCGAGAGCGCGACGCGAAACGGCCGACCATCCCGAACGGCACTGCCCGCAGCATCGACAAAGCGCCGCGCTCCCTCGTGTGCCAGGCCGGCGGGATCGGGCATGATCACAATTTCTGGCTGTGCTAGCGCGCTCATGCCGGCGCCCAGAGCTCGCGGCCGGCCACGCGACTGGCCATCTCGACGACCGACTCATACAGCCAATCGTGACCCGCCGCTTCCAGCTCGTCGGCCAGCAATTCCTCATCGCTTTTGATTTCCAACGGGATCACCCGGCTGAGATCCGGACCGTCCCCGGTGTGCGTCGTGATATGAGCGTGCCGCAAATCGGCTGATCTGCTCACCGTAAACACCGCATCCTCGCCGTTCTCACCCTCGCAGCGAATTTCTACCAGCATGAGCCGACCGGCGGCCGGATCTCCATGCGACCGGAAACGGAAGTCAATCTCAATCACCCGATCCCCCTGGAGCACCGATAGCCTCACGGCATGCTTAGCCGTGCTGTCCAGCGTCGTTTCAGGCTCCCAACCGAGGCGCGAGGCCATCCAGCCGACCAAGAGCAACACGCCTGACGTGGGACGGGCATGCTCCTGGCCGCCCGAGCCAAACTCAACCCGCACCGAGCGAATAGCGGAGGCGTAGGGCGCCAGCACCGGACCGTCAAAGAACTGAGCAATGATCTCCCGCCAGGCGGAGAGACGCGCCCAATTGAAGTCGTTCACCCCCTGCTTACCGGAGCACAGCCGGGCGAGATCGGCGTAGCCGTCGCCCGGCGAAGCAAATTCGGCGGAATCAATCACTAATTGATCGGCCACCGATAACAAGCGATGCAACGAGCGATGACCGAACGGTGGCTGCCCGGGCCACCATAAGTAGGTCGGCAGGTCCGCCATGAGCAGCGGAATGACCACGCTGGATAGGTGGTCCGCGGCTCTGCCGTGGATGGTCAAAACAATGCACTCATAACAGAGGGACGGCAGATTGGCGGCCCCAGGCGGACGTTCGACGCTCAACTCAGCGTCAATCGACGATCGCTCATCAGCTCGGTCCGATATCAGGATGATGGCACGCGATGGGTGCCGGCTGGCTAGCTTCTTGAGTCCGCCGGCGATTCGATCAGCCTCACTCCGCGTTTCGGTGTAGACCACCAGGTTGAACACGTGCGTGCGGACCGGGCACGCGGTCTCGGACTCGTCCGCCAATTGCTTCCACAATGACGATAGTTGGCGATCGACGGTCGTTAGGTCGACGCCCTGCCCATGCCACTCATACGTGCGTTGTGCTGCCACCGTCAGACTCGCCGCCATTGACAGGCGTCTCGCCGCAGCAACTCCGTGGCGGCGTCCGGGCCCCAGGTCCCCGCTTCATAATTGGGGAACCTCGGCGCGGTCTGGTCCTGCCAGGCCTCGAGAATCGGCGTAACGATAGACCACTCGGCTTCTACCTCGTCGCGACGGGTGAACAGCGTGGAGTCGCCCAGCGTCACATCCAGCAGCAAGCGCTCGTAGGCCGCGGGCGACTGTCTGCTGAAGGATGATCCGTAGAGAAAGTCCATGTGGACGGGCTGAATTTGCACGCCCTGTCCCGGGACTTTAGCCACAATTTGCAGCGAAATACCCTCGTCCGGCTGAATGCGAATGGCCAGCACGTTGGGGCTCATGCTGTCCGCATCCAGATGCTGAAAGAGCGCCAGGGGCGCCCGCTTGAAGGTAATAGCAATCTCCGTCTCGCGCTTGGGGAGACGTTTGCCCGTTCTGATAAAAAACGGCGTTCCAGCCCAGCGCCAGTTGTCGACGTGGAGCTTGAGCGCGACATAGGTCTCGGTGAGCGAGTCGGATGCCACACCCAGCTCGGCCCGATAGCCGTTCACCTGCAATCCCGCTGTCCAGCCCGGACCATACTGGCCACGCACCACGTCGCGGGCCACCAACGCTAGAGAGAATGGCTCGATGGCCCTGAGTACTTTGACCTTCTCGTCACGGACAGCGTTGGCGTCGAGCGCCACCGGGGGCTCCATTGCCGTGAGCGTGACGAGCTGCAGAATGTGGCTCTGGAACATGTCTCGCAGCGCTCCGGCGGTCTCGTAGTACCCTCCTCGGTGATCGATGCCCAATTCTTCGGACACCGTGATCTGGACGCTTTCCACGTAGTTGCGGTTCCAGATGGGCTCGAACAAGCCATTGGCGAAGCGAAACACCAACAGGTTCTGCACCGTCTCTTTGCCCAGGTAATGATCGATTCGATAGATCTGGTTCTCTTTAAAGACTTTGAGCAGCTCAGTGTTGAGCGTCTGGGCACTGGCGAGATCACGACCGAAGGGTTTTTCAATCACGATCCGCGACCAGCGCTCGCCCGTCGCGTTGGGCGTTACCAATCCAGCCTGACCCATATTGGCAATGATCGTCGGCACCGCCGTGGGCGGGACTGCGAGGTAAAAAATTCGGTTTCCCTGCGTGCCTCGCTCCTCATCGACCGTTTGCAGGAGTTGCGCCAGCTCCTGGTAGCACCTGAGGTCGGCAAAATCGGCCGGTTGGAAGAACATCCCCTCGGCGAAGCTGTCCCAAACCTTGTCCTGTATGGGAGCAAAGCGTGAGAACGCGTTGACCGACTTGCGCATGTCCGTGCGGAAGTCGTCGTGCGCCTGTTCCTGTCGTGCGAAGCCGACCACGGCGAAACCGTGTGGGAGTAGATGGTCCACCGCCAGGTTACACAGTGCCGGCAGGAGCATGCGATGCGCAAGATCACCGGTCGCCCCCATAATCACCACGGTACAGGGCTCCGGCGTGCGGTGCAGCGCCGCGCCGGTGCGCAACGGATTTTCAGCGAGGATCGTTGCCATGCCTGCTCCCTCTCGATTCCTGCCATGGAACCGGTCGCCCCCTGCCTAAGCGACCGGCGTGACCTCTGCCTTGATGTCGGAGGCTTTCTTGCGGATGGTTTCGAGCAGCGTATCGAGCGACTTGGTGAAGCTGGCGATGCCTTCCGTCGTCAGCTGCGACGTGACATCAGTCATGTTGATGCCTACCTTGTCGAGCCGCTCAATCACGGCATACGCCTCGTCCACCCCCTGCCGTACGGTGTCGCACGTGACCTTGCCATGATCACGAACCGCGACGATCGTGGCTGGTGGCATGGTGTCAACTGTGTCGCGCCCGACCAGCGCCTCGACATAGTAGGTGTCGGGGTAGTTTGGATTCTTGGTGCTGGTGCTGGCCCACAGCGGTCGCTGCACTCGTGCGCCTCTGGCCGCGAGCTTCTTGAAACGCTCCGAGCCGAATTCGCGCTCGAAGATCTGATACGCGATCTTCGCGTTGGCAATCGCAGCCTTGCCCTTCAGGGCTTTCAATTCGGCTGCCTTCTGGCCGTCGTCCTCCCTGGCCTTCTCTTCGATCAGCTTGTCCACCAGCGTGTCGACCCGGCTGACAAAGAAGGAGGCAACTGAACCGAGGCGATCGATTGGCTTGCCCTGCTCGACCCGCTTTTCTAGCCCTTTCAGATATGCATCGATCACCTGCTCGTAGATCTCGGACGCAAAGATCAAGGTAATGTTCACGTTGATCCCTTCGGAGATCAGTTGCTCCACGGCCGGAATACCCTCCGCGGAGGCCGGTACCTTGATCATCACGTTCGGGCGGCCGATCGCGTCCCAGAAGTAGTGAGCATCTGCCAGCGTTTTCAGGGTGTCGTGAGCCGCTGAGGGAGACACCTCAATGCTGATGTACCCGTCCTGCCCCTCGGTGCGGTCGTAGACTGGGCGTAGCACATCGGCGCCCAGCGTGATGTCGGTAACGGCCAGACGTTTGAAGACACCTTCCGCGTCCTCGCCCTCTTCCACGTACCGTTTGAGGTCGTCGTCGTAATCGGAACTGCCACCAATCGCCTTCTCGAAGATGGTGGGATTGGAGGTGACGCCGCCCAGCGCGTCCTGCTCCACCAGCCGCTGTAGATCGCCGTTGGTGACGAAGGTGCGCTGAATGTTGTCGTTCCACACGCTTTGCCCGCAGGCACTGAGCTGCTTCAGGGGATTCTCTGCCATGATGTTCTCTCCTACTCTTTCCCGAGGACCTGGAGGGCATGCCGAACGACGTTATCGACGGTCAGGCCCAGATGTTGAGCGATATCTTTGGCGGGCGCGGAAGCGCCGAAGCGGTCGATGCCCACCGAGGTTCCCTTATCTCCCACGAACTTGCACCAGGGCAGCGTGGCTCCGGCTTCCACCGAAACGCGGGCCGTCACCCGCGGCGGTAGGACGCTGTGCCGGTACTCCTCCGGCTGGTCGGCAAATAATTCCCAGCTGGGGAAGCTGACCACTCGCGCCTGAATGCCGCGCCTGGCCAGTTCCTCCCGTGCTCCCACGCATAACTGCACCTCCGAACCGGTGCCCATCAGGATAATGTCCGGCTGAGCGCCCTCGGCGTCCGCCAGAATATACGCTCCCTGCGAGAGATCGCCGACCGCGGCGGAGCGATCGAGCACCGGGATTTTCTGGCGGGAAAGGACCAGAGCAACAGGGTGCTCCCAGTGAGTCATGATCCAACGCCAGGCCTCGACTGTCTCATTCGCGTCCCCCGGCCGGATCGTCACCAGGTTCGGCATGACGCGCAAGGACATGAGGTGCTCAACCGGCTGATGAGTTGGTCCATCTTCACCCAGCAACACACTGTCATGGGTGTACAGGAAGATGGTGGGAATCTGCATGATGGACGCCATGCGGACGGCCGGCCGCTGGTAATCCGAGAAGGTGAAGAAGGTAGCGCCAAAGGAGCGAAGCAAACCGTTGGCCATGATGCCATTGACAATGCTCCCCATGGCATTTTCACGCACCCCGAAGTGGATGTTCCGGCCACTATAGTTGCCCGGCTCGAAATCGCCGAAGCCAATCAGATTGTTTTTGGTGGAGGGAGCCAGGTCGGCGTCGCCGCCCATGAGCATCGGGTTGTTTTTGGCAATGGCATTCATCGCCTCGCCCCCGGCCTCACGGGTGGAGACGCCGGCGGGATCCGGCTCCCAGGACGGAAGCTCCTTTTCCCATCCCTCCGGCGGGGTCCAGCTGCTCGCTTGATCCCACTCCTGAGCGAGTGTCGGGTACTCCTCACGCCAGCGTTTGAACATCTGGTTCCACGCGTCTTCGAATTGCTGGCCGCGCGGAACCGCCGTGCGGAACTGTTTCAGCGACTCCTCGGGCACCAGAAACGCCGGTTCGGCGGGCCATCCCAAATCTTCTTTGGTAAGCGTCACTTCGTCGGCGCCGAGTGGCTCACCGTGTGCCGTGTACTTTCCCGCCTTGTGCGGGCTGCCATAGCCGATCACCGTACTGACCGGAATCAGGGACGGTTTATCCGTGACTTCCTGGGCTGACTTGATGGCCCGGCCGATGGCCTCGATGTCGTTGCCATCCTGCACCTCGGTCACGTGCCAGTCGTACGCTTTGAAGCGTTCGGATACGTTCTCAGTGAAGGTGACATCGGCTGGTCCGGACAGCTGCACCTTGTTTGAGTCGTAAAGAAAGATCAATTTCCCAAGCTGTAAGTGGCCCGCGAGTGAGGCAGCCTCCGAGGCGACGCCCTCCTGCAAATCGCCATCACTGCAGATGCCATAGATGTGGTGATCGACGACATTCAGCCCCGGACGATTGAAGTGACACCCAAGATACGCCTCAGCGATGGCCAGGCCCACCGCATTGGCAAACCCCTGCCCCAGTGGTCCGGTGCTAACTTCGACACCCTTGGTCTCTCGATACTCGGGATGGCCCGGCGTTTTGGAGCCCCACTGGCGAAACTGCTTGATGTCGTCGAGCGATAGATCGTATCCGGTCAGGTAGAGCAGCGAATAGAGCAGCATGGAGGCGTGACCGGCCGAGAGCACAAAGCGATCTCGATTCGGCCAATCCGGGTTGCGGGGATTGAACCGCAGAAACTTGGTGAAGAGGGTGTACCCCATGGGCGCCATGCCAAGTGGGGCGCCCGGGTGGCCGGAATTCGCCTTCTGTACTGCATCGATCGACAAGGTACGAATCGTATTGACCATGAGTTGTTGGAGCTTGTCGTCGACGTCCCGTTCTGTCCCGGTGGCTGTAGCCATTCCTTATCCCTTCTCCATTCCCTGGAGGACCTCGTCGGTTAGTGGTTCAGCTTCCTACCACACGGGAGCTACCCGCATAGCTGCTTGTACAACAGGGTTTGGCGGTCCATCGCCGCCTGATAGATCTGACTTCGCTCCGGGTTAGGCGTGAACGCCGCGCCCAGCGGCACAGGAACCGACTGCAAATCGTGAACCGCCCCGATCGCTTCCAGGGCCAGCAGGGCCGCTCCGCGGCTCGAGGCTTCGGCGACTCCCGAAGCGGCCATGGGCCTTCCCAGCACGTCAGTCATTATTTCCATCCAAATCCTGGAGTGAAGCAACGCGGCTCCACTTCCGATGATACTGCGTGGCGCCTCGATACTGTGTATCAGCAATTCGTATACCATGCCGAAGCGGTACGCCACGGCCTCGAGTGACGCTCGAAGGAGATCAAGCGGCGTGGTATCAAGAGTCGCGCCCACCAGAGCCGATCGGGCGTCCGGGTTCCAGTGCGGACTGCGTTCTCCGACCAGAAAGGGCAGGATGGTTAGACCGTGCGAATCGGGGGGCATGGCCATCAGCGCCGCCTCAGGATCGGACCCGGCCGGCGGCAGCAGCGTCTTTTGTAGCCACGCATAGATATTCCCGCCGGCTGATAATGCCCCGCCCTGCACAATCCTCCGGCAATCGACTCGATAACTCCAGACACCCGGGGGTATCTCAAAACCGGAGCACTCGCGGACGATACGGATAGCCCCCGACGTGCCGACCATGAGCACCGCGTGGTCACCGCTGACGCCTCCGCTGCCGATGTTGTTGCAGGCTCCGTCGCCAAGCGGTAAGAACCAGGGTAGTTGAGCCAGCTCGGGCCAGCGCAGCCCAAATTGGGCCTGCAGTCCATGCGCTGCGTCTGTATAGTCAACGATGGGCGAGAGCTGGCCTTCCTCAACGTGCAGCGCGTCGAGGAGTGCAGGGTCCCAGCCGCAGCTCCGCTGGTCCATCAGGCCAGTCGCCGACGCCATCGAGACCGACACGCGTCGATCGCCAAACAGTTGCAGGTACAGATACTCACCGCACGACATCCAGTACCTCACGCGCCGGAAGAGATCGGGCTGCACGCGACGCAACCAATGCAACTTTGCCGGGAGATAGCTGGAGTGAATCGTGGTCCCGGTGCGCGCGTGGATCGCGTCAACATCCAGCATTTCGGCTAATTGGCGAGCATCCGGCGCACTCCGCGTGTCCGCCCAACTGTAGACCGGCGTCAGAACGACGCCGGCGTCGTCTATGCCCATCAGACTGTGCCAGAAGGTGTCGCACGCTACTGCCGTTGGTCGTCGACCGATCTGTCGCAGGGCGGCGACTACCTCATCCAGGCAGGCACACAGCAACTCAAGCAGCTTTCCCGCGTCCGTTTCCACCCCTCCGTCAGGGGTCGTCTGGGCCAGATACGGGTGATGCGACTCGCATCCCTGCACTGCCCGCCCCTGAGCATCATAGACACCGGCGCGAACGGAGGAAGACCCGACATCAATGGTAAGGACCAACGGCTCCCGCGCATCCTTCGGAGTCACCGTGGCCAGGTCACTGTTCATACCCTTCGCCTCCTATACTTACTGTACGCACTGAGGGGGAGATGAGTACCGACGACCAAAAGCGCGTCGCCGCGGAGTACGGGGCAGGGCTCGTCGCCGATGGCATGATCGTCGGCCTGGGCAGTGGCAGCACGGCCGAACTGGCAGTCCATGCCCTGGGCCTGCGTTTTCAACACGGTCTTCGCTTTATCGGCGTGCCGACATCTCGCCAAACTGCTCAGATAGCGCGCTCATACGGGATTCCACTCACTCGCCTGGACGAACGGACCCGTCTCGATCTGAACCTCGATGGAGCCGACGAGGTAGACCCGCAGCTCAATTTGATCAAGGGGCACGGCGGCGCATTGCTTCGAGAAAAGCTGGTGGCTCGTGCCGCGGCTCGCTTCGTGGTCATCGTGGACGAGAGCAAGCGAGTGGATCGGCTGGGCGAAAAATCGCCCGTGCCGGTCGAAGTCGCCCAATTCGGCTGGCCGGCGACCAAGCATCGCCTCGAGGCGCTCCAGCTAGTGTGCGAGCGGCGTGGCAACCTTCATCCATACGTCACTCTCAACCACAACTACATTCTCGACTGTCGAGCCGGCAGTGACGTAGCGTTTGCCCGCGGAGAAGTGGCTGACGCCATCAAGCTGGAGACCGGTGTAGTCGAGCACGGTCTATTCCTGGGCATTGCCGCACTGGTGGTGGTCGGCAAGGCGGATGGCGGCGTGGAGGTACTCCAGGCGCGGAGCTAGAAGCCCGTGTGGTCAGTCGGCGCGCGGCGAATGGGTACGCTCGAGGTCGGGCTCTGGATGGATTTGAACCGCGCCGGCGTCGCCATGATCGGGCGTTGAACCTTCCATGTCCGGCATGTCAAAGTCCGGCGCCGTATCCTGAAACGCATTCCACTCTCCGCCCGTGCTGGCGTAGTCCACGGCGTGATCCGCCGGGTCCGGCGACTCACCGGGGACGGACGTTGCCTCACCAGAGCGGGCCTCGGAATCGTAGTAATACGAAGCGAAGTCGTCCTCCGGTACCGCGACGTCGTGGTCGCTCATCGCGGAGTCCATCGCCGTGCGCAACTCGCGCACCATCTTGCCCGCCTGCGCTGCCACCTCTGGTAGCTTTTCCGGCCCAAAGAAGATCAGCGCCAGCACCAGCACAATCAGAAGTTCCGGCAAATGTCCAAACATGTTGTTCCTAACGCTCGTTCATGGGAACGTAGCCGCGGGCTGCGGGCCCAACATACTCGGCACGCGGACGAATCAGTCGATTGTTTTCGTACTGCTCGAGAACATGGGCAATCCAGCCGGACGCCCGACTTACCGCGAAGATGGGCGTGAAGAGATCGCGCGGTACACCCATGTAGGTGTACACCGATGCTGAATAGAAATCGACATTAGGCAACAGCCCCTTGTCGGCCTTCATTTCCTGCTCCATCAACTCCGACATCTCATACCACTTGCGATCGCCGGTCTCGTCGGCCAATTGGCTGGAGAGGCGTTTCAACCAACGAGCACGAGGATCGCCCTCTTTGTACACGCGGTGTCCGAAACCCATGATCTTGTCTTTCCGCTCCAGGGCGCCGCGTAGATATGCCGGCACAGCGTCTACACTGCCTATCGATTCCAGCGTTTTCATCACTGCCTCGTTGGCGCCGCCGTGCAGCGGTCCTTTCAGCGTGCAGATCGCAGCCACGATGGCAGAGTGCATATCCGAAAGCGTGGACGCGGCGACCCGAGCAGCGAAGGTCGAAGCGTTGAGTTCATGATCGGCGTGAAGAATGAGCGCAATATCCATGATGCGCGCCCGGCTGTCGGAGGGCCGATCGCCGTTCAGCATGTACAAAAAGTTGGCGGCCTCGCCGAGATTTGGGTCTGGCGACACCGGCTCTTCACCGCACCGCAAGCGATGGATGACGGCAACCAGGACGGGGAATTGTGCGAGCAGCGCCACCGCCTTCTGGTTGTTCGCGTCGGCCGACATGTCCGCCGCCAGCGGGTCTGCAAAGGCCAGAACCGATACGGCGGTGCGTAAGGAAACCATGCTGTTGGCGTCCCGAGGGAATCGACGAATGAAGTCAATCGTCTCGGGCGATATCCGGCGCTTTGAAATGAGATCCTGTTTGAATCGATCAAGCTGATCCTGGCTGGGCAGCTCGCCATACCAGAGCAGGTATGCGACCTCCTCGAAGGTCGAGTGCTCGGCGAGTTCATTAATGTCGATACCACGATACGTGAGAGTGCTGCCAATGATTGAACTGATGGCGCTGGTGGTGGCAGTAACGCCCTCCAACCCCTTGCCGGCGACAGTTGCCTGAGCCATAGTGCCTACCCCTTCTCCTGGAGGATCGCGAGTCCCCCGTCTGTTCTATCTTCGCAGTAAGGCCGTCAGGCAGCAAAACGGTGGCCGGCTAGACGGACCGTTGACATTGACCAAACACCGGTTGTGCTGGTTTGGAACTCGCTGGTAGCATGTCGCAGCGCGCTATCACGCGCTCAAAGCCTATCGCCGATGTTGCACGAGCGTTTGACCCAGACGGATGGCTCCCATTCGCAGTCCCAAAATATCATTGTGGATCTGCTGGTCTCCACGCGCCCAAAGCAGTGGATCAAGAACGGTTTCGTTTTCGCGGCGCTGGTCTTCGCCTCGAAACTGAGCCATCCTGACCTGGTCGCCCGGACCATCGTGGCCTTTGCTCTCTTCAGCATACTGTCTGCCACCGTCTACCTGGTAAACGATGCCGCTGACGCGCCGGCAGACCGCCTTCACCCACTGAAAGCACGTCGTCCCATCGCGGCCGGGCGGGTGCCAGTCCGGCTGGCAGTGGGCATTGCCATTGCGACCGGATTGACAGCACTCGCACTCAGCGTGTTGCTCGACTTCCGCTTCGGCTTGATAGCGGCCGGCTACCTGGCGCTGAGTGCTGCGTACACGTTCTATCTTAAACACCTGGTGCTGATCGATGTGTTCGTGATCGCGGGCGGCTTTGTGCTCCGTGCCGCGGGAGGCGCCGCGGCGATCCACGTACAAATGTCACCCTGGCTGTACCTCTGCACCATCCTGTTATCCCTCTTCTTGGGCTTCGGGAAACGCCGTCATGAGCTTTTACTGTTAGAGGAAACGGCCCGAGTTCACCGGCGCAATCTGGAGGAGTATACGGGCCCTCTGCTCGACGATCTGATCAACATCGTGGCTGGCGCCACGATCATTGCCTATTCGCTGTACACCTTCTTCGCCAGCGCGGTGCCTCAGAACCACGCCATGATGGTGACGATTCCATTCGTGCTGTATGGCGTGTTTCGCTATTTGTTGCTGGTGAATCGCGCGGATATCGCGGGCTCGCCGGAAGAAGCAGTGTGGCGAGACACGCCACTCCTGGTTGACCTGGTACTGTGGGCCGTCACGGCCGCTGCCGTCCTTCACCTCTACAAGTAGGACATCGTATGAGAATAGATCTGCATAACCACACCCTCTGCTCGAAGGACTCGTGCAACGACTACGACCGCATTATTCGGGCGGTGCAGCGGGCCGGACTGGATGGCATTGCCGTCACCGATCACGACGAGTTGCGGGGAGCGCTTGAGATGCAAAAGCGAGCGCCGTTTCTGGTCATTCCGGGCGAGGAGATCAAGACCTCGGAGGGGGAGATTATTGGGCTGTTTCTGCAGGAGCGCATAGAGCCGAAACTCGACCCCATGACGACCATCGATAGAATCCACGAACAGGGAGGACTGGCCTACGTCCCTCACCCATTCGACGAGATCCGAGGTAGCAGATTAACTCGCGAGGCGCTGGAGCGGGTCCGCCCACACATCGACATCCTGGAGGTCTTTAACGCGCGCAACGCGCTGCCTCGCTATAACAGCCGGGCACTGGAGTACGCGAACGCGCACGGGCTCCTTGCCGGGGCAGGCAGCGACGCGCACACCTATGGGGAGTACGGGCACGCCTACGTCGATGTGCCTCCCTTCGATGGTGCTCAAGAATTTTTAGCGTCGCTGGCAGGAGGAACCTGGCACGGCCGGCTGAGTGGGCCACTGGTTCATGCCCGCACCCGCTTCGATCGAACTCGGAAGGTTCTTGGCTTGACGACCTGACGAGACACCAAGTTCTATCTGACCACCCGCTATACTTCCAAACAACCGGCACCTGTACTTCGGGGGGGTGACACAGTGGACAGCGTACGCATTTTGATTGCGCACAGCGACCGGGCCTACCGAGTTCACCTTCGCCAGATTCTTGAAGACTCGCGAGAGCAAATCGAGGTGATCGCCGACGCACGCACGGCCAAAAAGGCGCTCGAACAGATTGAGGCCAAGCTACCGGACATCAGTATGGTGCAGATTGATCTGGTGGGCGCCGGCGGCCTCGAATTGACTCGACAGATCCGTCAGTCTCATCCCGCCTGCGCAGTCATTCTGCTGGCCAACCAGGCAGGGCAAGAGGATTTATTTCACGCCGTGCGCTACGGCGCCACCGCCTATCTGGAAGAGGACGTATCACGTGGAGACCTGCTCGACACCATCGTGCGGGTCTGTGCGGGCAGCTATGTGATTGACGATTATGTCCTGGAAAATCCGGCTCTGGCCGGCCAGGTGTTGAGCGCTTTTCGCGACCTGGCCGCGCTGGACCGCGCCGTCAGGCCGTTATTCGAGCCGCTGAGCGGGCAAGAAATCGCCGTACTGGAGCACGCGGCACAGGGAATGTCTAACAAACATATCGCGCGGGCCATGGGCCTCACCAACACCACCGTCAAGAATCACGTGACATCCGTCCTGCGAAAACTGACTGTGAACGATCGCACTCATGCCGTGGTGTACGCCATGCAGCATGGTTGGCTCAAGATTCCGGAGATGTGAGATGCAGGTTGGCGCTCCACCGGCCTATCCCGTTGGTAGGCCGGTGGAGCGCGCCCTCGACGTACTCTTTCCGCCCCAATGCGTCGGTTGCCGGCGGATTGGTCGATGGATATGTGCCCGATGCTGGGACCAGATGCCATGGCTCCTCGACGAGCGCTGCGGCGTGTGCGACGCTCCGTCGGCTCTCAATCCCTGTGCATGCTGTGGACCCGGGGCCGGCTCGCTCGACGCCTTGCTTGCCGTGGCTCGTTTCGACGGTGTGGTACGCGAGGCGATTCATACCTTGAAGTTCGATGGCCGTCACGCCATCTCCTCCCTGATGGGAGTGTTGATGGCCCAGGCCTGTTGCAGCGTGGCGGTTGACCTGGTGGTACCCATCTCACTTCATCCCGCTCGGCGACGCCAACGCGGCTACGATCAGGCGGCCTTGTTGGCCCGCGCCGCCGCCAGGGAGCTTGGCCGTCCCTGCGATGATGTCCTGCGGCGGGTTCGCCGGACTGCGCAGCAGGCGATGCTCGCCCCCGAGGAACGACGCGAGAACGTCGCCGGGGCCTTTGAAGCGCGACGCCGGCTCGATGGACGGCGCATCGTGCTGATCGACGATGTGTTCACCACCGGCGCCACCATGCAGTCCGCTGCTGCTGCTGCGAAAGAGGCTGGAGCCGGCTGGGTAGGCGGTGTGGTATTCGGATCGGCGGATGCGAACACCTCATTCACCTCACTGCGCGATGCCCAATCCCGGTCCCGATACTGATCTCAGCGGAGCGCCTGCAGGGCCGAAAGGGGCATGACCGGCAGCTGCACTCCCGCGTCGCGGTACTCCTGGACTCGCTGGCGTACTACCTCTCGGGTGCCGATCAGGGCCAGGCGCTGAGCCACCTCCTCGGGGACGTACCGCGCCGCGGCTGCTCGATCTCCCTGATGTGGATAGGCGCTGTAATGACGTCGAATGTCGGTCAACATGCCTGTGTCCAACCCGGCCTTGTCGAGGAGAAGTTCGCCCTGGCGAGGGATCGACAACATGGTGGCCAGCCATTCACGCGCGCGCTGCAACGCAGCGTCGTAGTCGTCGGACACATACACCGAGAGCCAGGCAGCAACTGTGATCTCCGCTGGGTTTCGGCCGGCTTCGCGGGCGCCGCGCTCGATTTCGCCGCATGCCCACCGGATGTATTCGGTTGACGCGGCAACGTTGAGTAAGACGCCGTCGGCCAGCCGGCCGGCCAGCCGGAGCATCAGCGGACCCATGGCAGCCAGAACCAGCGGAACGCGCTGCTGGACCGGGCGAATCTCCAGTTGGGCATCGATATAGGCGAAGCGCTCTCCCTGGTAGGTGACGCGCTCGCCGACAAGCAAGCGCTGCACGATTTCCGCGCACTCTCGCATCACCTGGACTGACTTCCCCGTCGGAATACCCATCTGCCGCTGAATCAAGGACGGCGAGCTGGACCCCAGTCCTAGCACCGCGCGGCCACCACTGAGTTCGTCCAGCGTGGCAATGGCCATGGCCAGCGATGTCGGATTGCGCGTGTACGGATTAGCGACGCCGACGGCCAGACGGATTCGCTCAGTCGCCGCGGCGCTCGCCGCGCAGAGCTGGAAGCTGTCTCGGCAGTTGATATCCTCCGCGATGAAGGCGATTTCGGCGCCCAGACCCTCCGCGCGTCGCACCGCATCCACCACCTGTGCCGCACTGCGACAATTACTGATTCCTAGCCCGTAGCGGGGCAGCGGCGCATCCATCCCTGCTTGCTCTCAGCCGGCCGCCGGGGCCGGGTGTACCCCAGCCCCCAGCCCGGCTCGATGCTCCTGGTAGCGCCGGCTCAAAACACCGAACATTCGCTCTTTGAACACCTGCTTGTCGAACCGCTCAGCTTGTCTGCGCAACACAGCGGGATCATACCTGTCGTCGAAGTTGCGCAATACATCCATCAGGGCATCGACCGTGGGCTCGCGGAAGAACTTTCCGGTCTCACCCTCAATCACTGTTTCCAGAACGCCTCCCGCGCCATAGGCGACCACCGGCCGGCCCGAAGCCTGTGCTTCCAGCGGCGTCAGCCCAAAGTCCTCCTCGCCGGGAAACAGGAGTGCCCGGCATCGAGCCAGTAAATTTTGCACTTCCGCGTCCGAGACGCGACCAAGGAATCGCACTGACGGCCCCGCCAACTGCTGGAGTCTCATCTGGTCCGGGCCGCTACCCACGATGCAAAGCGGCAGGCCCAGTCGAGTACAGGCCTCTACCGCGAGGTCAATCCGCTTATATGGCTGCAGGCGAGAGACCACCAGAAAAAAATCCTCCACGTTGTCGCTCGGGTGAAACTGCGTAGTGTCGATAGCTGGTTGCACCACGTCGCTCTCGCGGCGGTAATACTTGGCGATGCGTCGCGCCGCGTTGAACGAGCCGGCTATGAAATAGTCCACTCGCTGGGCCGCCGCGTAGTCCCAGACGCGCAGAGGCGTGGTCAGCCACGGAAGTAAGGAGCGAGCGCCGGGCGGCAAGCGCTCGTAGCGCAGATAGTCGTGATACATCCAGACCAGTCGCGTGGGATTGTTGCAATAGCAGACATGGCAGGTCTCCGGCCGGGTGATCACGCCTTTGGCGAAGGCCGTGGTGCTGCTGAGAACGAGATCGTAGGACGACAGATCGAACAGCTCAAAGGCCGTGGGGTAGAGGGGAAGCAGGGCTTTGGCCAGACCCACCCGGGGCGTAATACGCTGCATGAAGCTGGTACGGATGTCCAGCCTCCGCCACACATCAGGCATCCGCGCACGATCGTAGACCGAGGTGTAAATCGGCGCACCGGGAAACATTTCCGCAAAGATCTCCACCACCTTCTCGGCCCCGCCCGCCTGATTCAGGTAGTCATGGACCAGCGCTACGCGCGCCGAGCGAAGCGAGGCCGGAAGGTCCACATGCACCTCGTCATCCCCTCGTCGCCGGATTCCCACATCACAGGAACGCTCGACATCAGTCGAGTCCGGTTGTCAGGCGGCCCTGGCCGTCGTGTCGTTCCCGCGGTGCAGGAACTTGCGTACCTCGTGGTTCTCCCACACCACCAGGATTTGACTGGCGTTGAAGATGGAGCTGTAGGTGCCGCTGATAATGCCGATCAGCATGGCGAGTACGAAGAATCGGATAGCCTCCCCGGTAAAGAGGAAGATGGCCAGCAGCGTCAGGACCACCGTGAAGGAGGTGTTGATCGACCGCACGAACGACTGCAAGATGCTGTGGTTGACAATGGTCTCGAACGGCTCACCGGTACGCCGCCCCACGTTCTCCCGAATTCGGTCGAAGATCACGATAGTGTCGTGGACCGAGAAGCCAATAATCGTCAACATCGCCGTCACGAACGGCGCATCAATTTCCACGTTCAACAGTGCGCCGAGAATCGAGAAGATGCCCAGCACGACCAGGACGTCGTGCAGCATGGCTATAAGCGCGGCCACCCCGAAGCGGAAGGGATGCGGCGCGGTACGGAAGGCAAAACTGATGAACAGCAGGATGGCCACGGAGGCTGCCGCCACCGCTTCAATCGCCTGCGCAGTCAGCGACGAGGCGATGGTTCCACTCACCGTCTGCTGCTGGACCGCTCCCGTGGACTGGGGGAACGCCTTCTTGGTGGCCACCTGAATCGCCCGGTACTGTTTGACGGTTATCTGCTTGGTACGCGCGATATACATGCAATGCGTCGGGCACTTCTTGGATCCCGACGTCACGCTCTGCACGAAGCTCACGCTGCTGGTCACCGTCTTTAACACCGTGGTGATCTGCGCGTTTTGATTGGCTTTAGTGAGATCGAAGGTAATCTCGGTGCCGCCGGTAAAGTCGACTCCCAATTTCAATCCCGCCGTGACCAGCGAGATGGTCCCGGGGATAATGACGATCAGGGAGAGCAGGAAGTACCAGTAGCGCTTCCCGACAATATTAAGCAACTTTTCCTCCCGCCATGGTTTCCACGCCAAACAGCCCGGCGTTCCGTCCCTGACCGCTGTTCACCAGCAAACGCAGGAAGGTCAGCGAGACAAAATATGCTGTCCCCATGCTGATCACCACCCCGATAAAGAGCGTGGTGGCAAACCCGGTGATCACCGTTGCCGCGAAGTTATGGCCGAACCAGAAGAGAATGATGGTGGTGATGATGGTCGAGGCATTCGAGGTCCAGATCGAGGGCCAGGCCCGTCGGAACCCCGCCTCCACGGCCCCGCCGAGTGTCTTGTTCAGCCGTAGTTCCTCTCGCATCCGCTCAAACACCAGGACATTGGCATCCACTGCCATACCGATGGAGAGGATGAAGCCCGCGATACCGGCCAGGGTCAAGGTAACGCCGAGGATCTTGAAGACCGCGAACACGATCAGGGAATACATGACCAGGGCGAGATCGGCCAGAAGACCCGGCAGGCGATAGTACAGCAGCATGAAGAGAGCGACGATGACCAGGCCAATGATGCCGGCCTTGGTCGCCTCGTCGACATACTGACTTCCCAGGCTGGCGGCCACCTGCTGCGATGAGTCGACATGCAGGGCGATTGGCAGGGCGCCATAGTTGAGGTACGTCGCGATGGTCTTCCCTTGATCGGTCGTCACACCCGAAATCTGAATACCGCCCGCGCCGCAGATTGGACCCTGAACGTTCGGGTCACTGATGACCTTGCCGTCTAGCACGATTGCCGAGTATGCTCCTGTGCCCTGCGGAGGGGCCAGCGAGGGATTATTGTGCTTGGAGGTGTAGTTACACCAGTCATCAACGCTCGATCCCTGCAGGTTGTAATTCACCACCGGCTGATTCTGCACGAAGCCGACCTGGGCACTTCCCGGCTTGACGCCCTTGCCCGGAACGATGATCTGCATGGTGGGCGTGGCGCCGGTAAGCGAAGTTACCCCGACAGGGATGCCCGGCGCGCAGCCTGCCTTGGCGCAAACCAGTTTCACTTTGGTGCCGACTGGATACGAAACCGTGCCGCTGTCAGTGACCGCCAGGAACCCGATGTTACCCAGCTTGTCCAGGCGGCTCTTGCTGTTTGCGCCCGGTAGCTCGGCAGCGATGCAGTTGGGGCCGACACGGCTGACCTGTGGCTCGGACACACCGATCCCGCCGGCGGCGCGAGCGTTGATCACGTCGCGCGCCGTGTTCATGTCGGTACTGCTGGGGTTTTTCTGCTTGGTACAGAGCAGGACCCGCGCGCCCCCCGCCAGGTCGATCCCCTTCTGGATCTTGGCGGGATGCCCGAAGACGTCGGTGGTGCCGGGCAGATCGACAAAAAGAGCGGCAAAGAAGACCGCCAGAATGATGATGAAGGTCCAGTAGAGATTGCGCACGGGATGTTCCTTGGCAGACTAAATAACGGCGGCTCCGCCGGAGACACCTGGTTTTGGGCATCAAAGTATAGTAACCGAACTCTCGATCAGTCAACGAACCAGCCGGAGCAGCGTAAGCTCGGGACGGGCACGAAATCGCAGCGGCAACCCGGTCGTCCCCAACCCCCGATTGGTGTAGACCGGCATCTCATTGATGGTGTACATTCCAGCCACGTACCGCGTGCGGGCAAACTTCCAGGCTACCCACGACTCCAGGCCCGGTAGCGTGAATTGGCCGCCGTGCGTGTGTCCGGCCAGCACCAGATCTGCCGCCCCACGCGGCAGATATTCAGCCGAGTCTGGTTTATGGACCAGCGCGACGCGGGGATGGGTGGCGGCCAGCAGCCGTTCGATGCCCTGGTCCCATCCCGGAGCATCTGCGGTCAGGCCGATGAACGAAACCGCGGCGCGACCACGCGGTATGCAGACATCGTCGTTCTCCAGCACCCGAACTCCCACGGACTCGAGTTCGAGCCGCAGTTTTTGGGCGGTTTCCTGGCCCGGATAATAGTCGTGGTTCCCGAGGATCGCGATGTTTCGATTGGTCTGAAACTGCTTTGTATACGGCAACACAAAGCCAGACACCTCGCGGCCCACGGTCTCGATGTCAGGTTCCCACTGCATAAAGTCGCCGGTGTTGATAACGACATCGGGATCGACCGCACGCATTGAATCTACCGCTTCTTGAGTGTGACGGGGCCCCCATGCCCCTTCACCGACATGCAGGTCCGAGACCTGAGCGATGCAGAAACCGTCGAGATCAGCCGGCAGATCGGGAACCGGCACGTCGATCCGGCAGACCTCCAGGCGGGAGGCGCCGAGACCGCTGAGTTCGACGGCTCGGGCTAGCGCCAGGAGCCACGAGTGCGGAATGCTTACCATCAGATTCCCGAGCGGCTCCGTACAGCATCAGCGGCGCCTGTCGACACTCCCCCGCTTGGCACGTGGACATGGCGCACTACCACCGTGGCTCAGTACGAGCCATCCGGCGCTCCCGTTTCCTCCCAGCGCGTGAGGATGGTCTGGACATAGCGCCAATTGCGCCTGTCGTAGCCAACCGCCGTCACGATGGCCCGCTCAATCCAGGATCGAGGGTAGGACCGCTCAGCATCGCGCAACTGCTCCGCGATGAGCGGTGTGAGCGGTCCGATGTGTCGCTCATAGAAGCCGAAAACGTTCGGGCGATAGAGCGTTACCTCGCTGCTTGGTTCCAGATCGAGTTCCCTCCAGACGCCGGGATCATCGGCCCGCAACCGATCCACGATACCCCGGTTGTGCGCCGAGGACAGTAAGAGCAGCGTTGTAGTTTGCCCCTTCACCTGGAGCGATACCCGAAGCAGCGAACCGTTGGCCACCGCGCGATCGACCGCCCGCATCACCCGTACTTCACCCGGCTCCGGGGAGTTGGATCCCGCTACTGATCGAACGACGTCCGCTGCCAGCAATTCATCCAGGGCCACAGCCGGGGTTCCCTGGCGCGCGGCGAGGTAGCTCGCATGGAGCACCACTTTGAGTTCGGCCAGCTCCTCGGTCTCGACCAGAATTCGGTCAAAAAACTCGACGGGTAGCGATACATCGAGCGCCTCACGCATCATCCCGCACGCTGAGATCGAGGAACTTCATGAGTGCGTCCTGATAGAAGAGGTGAACCGTGCCGGTCGGGCCGTTGCGATGCTTGGCCACGATCACATCCGCGACGTTGGGCCGCTCGGTCTCGGGGTTGTACCTCACATCGCGGTAGATGAACATCACGATATCCGCGTCCTGCTCGATAGAACCACTCTCCCGCAGATCGGAGAGCATGGGCTCATGGTTCGGGCGCTGCTCGGGCGCACGAGAGAGCTGGGAGAGCGCCATCACGGGCACATCGAGGTCGCGGGCCAACGCTTTCAGGCCGCGCGTGATAGCGGAGATTTCCTGGACCCGGTTCTCGGAACTGGTGCCTTGCATCAGTTGGAGATAGTCGACCACGATCAAACCCAGCCCCTGTTCACTGTGCAGCCGGCGTGCCTTGCTCCGCATATCGACCACGGAGAGCGAGGGCGTATCGTCCACGAAGATGGGCGCTTCCGACAGGACTCCGACCGCCTGGACCAGCCGGTCCCAGTCCGAGTCCGTCATGTGTCCGCTGCGCAGCCGCTGCGACTCGATGTTCCCCTGCAGCGAGATAAGTCGCGTAGCCAGCTGTTCCGAGGACATCTCAATGCTGAAAATGCCAACCGGCATATTCGCTTTAACGGCCACCGAGTGGGCGATATTGAGCGCGATGGCGGTCTTTCCCATGCTGGGTCGCCCCGCTAGGATGATCAGGTCCGAGCGTTGCATCCCACTGGTCAGCCGGTCGAGATCGACGAAGCCGGTGGTGACGCCGGTAATTTCGCTCTCGTGGGAGTGGATATGATCGAGTTTTTCGTACACGGCGGCCAGCGGCGTCGAGATGGGCTCGAAGTCTCGGGTGGTCCGTTGCCGGGAGATTTCAAAGAGGACCCGCTCTGCCTCCTCGATGGCTTCCTCGGCTTCCAGGCGTTCGTCATAGCCAATCGACGAAATGCGGCCTCCGGCATCCACCAGCCGGCGGAGCACCGCCAGGCGCTCGACGATCCGCCCGTAATACTCGACGTTGATCGAGGTGGGGACGATCGTGGCGAGGGAGGCCAGATAGGCAGCGCCGCCGGTGTCGTCCAGCCGATTCTGACCCTGCAGGTAATCCGAGAGCGTCACAATATCGGTGGGCCGGTCGACCTGATAGAGCGCCAGCATGCCGCGATACACTTCCGCGTTGACGGGCAGATAGAAATCGTCCGCCTGCAGAAAGGACGCGACACGCTCCACGGCGCGCGGATCGATCAACAGGCTGCCCAACACCGCCTGCTCGGCCTCAATGTTTTGAGGCAGGGCTCCGTCGAGCGCCCGATAGACAGGCTGATTCGCCATATATTCTGTCCTCCACGGAGGTGGGGACGATTGGTGTTACTGGGCAGGCTCCGCTTCCGGAACAAGCTCTATCGACACGCTGGCTTCAACGCCCTGCTCAAGCTTGATGGGGATGGAATGGACACCGATGGTCTTTAAGGGGTCGCGCAACTCAATCTTGTGACGATCAATCTGGACCTTGCCCTGCGTGGCAATGGCCTCCGCGATGTCTTTGCTGGTGACGGAGCCGAAGATTCTGCCCTGTTCACCGAGGCGAACCGGAATCTGGATGCGGAGATCGGCCAACTGCTGAGCAACGGCGCCGGTGCGCTCCTTGCTGCGCGCCAGACGACCCTCGTGGAGCGAGGAAGTGGCTTCCAGCGCCGCAATCTGGCCCTTCGTCGCCTCGACTGCTAGACCGCGCGGCAGCAGGAAGTTGCGGAAGTACCCGGGAGCGACTTGTTTGATCTCGCCGGCCTGGCCGAGACTCGGCACAGCCTCGCGCAAAATCACTTTGACTGTCATGATATTTCCTTTGTGTAGGTCAGTGTATCGTACCCAATCGAAGCGCGCCATGGCTGCGACGCGGCATCCAACTCAGGCTATGCCACGTCTTTGTGAAGCGACTCCAGAAACGTTCCATTGTCGGCCGACTTGCCCAGGCGGTTCAGCAACAGCTCGGTGCCCTCTACTGTACCTACCGCGCTCAGCATACGCCGCATGGTCCAGACTTTCTGGAGGGTGCGCGACTCCAGCAAGAGCTCCTCGCGTCGCGTTCCAGAGCGCTGGATATCTATGGCGGGAAATATCCGCCGCTCCTGGAGCCGCCGGTCAAGGGTAAGCTCCTGGTTCCCGGTCCCCTTGAACTCCTCGTAAATGACGTCATCCATCCGGCTTCCAGTGTCGACCAAACAGGTACCGATGATGGTCAAACTTCCGCCGCCTTCGATGTTTCGGGCGGCGCCAAAGAACCTTTTGGGCGGGTACAGCGCCGCCGGGTCCAGTCCGCCAGAGAGCGAGCGTCCGCTGGACGCCACGGCTAGGTTGTAGGCGCGGGCCAGCCGCGTGATACTGTCCAGCAGGATTGCGACATCTCGCCCCGCTTCCACCAAGCGACGCGCTCGCTCCAGCGCCATCTCCGCCACATGGACGTGGTTTTCGGTCGGCTCGTCGAAGGTTGAGCCGAGGACCTCGCCCTCCACGCTCCGCGCCATGTCGGTTACCTCTTCGGGACGCTCCCCTACCAGTACGACCATCAGGTGTACGTCGGGGTGATTGGCGGCGATTCCATGGGCGATGTGCTGCAACAGAATCGTCTTTCCGGCTTTTGGCGGGGCGACGATCAGACCGCGCTGCCCTTTGCCGATCGGCGCCACCAGGTCGATCAGGCGGCCGGACAGATTCTCGCTGTCCGTCTCCAGGTGGTACATCTCGTCCGGGTAAATCGGCGTCAGTTCGTCGAAGTGAGCCCGGAGCTTAGCGGTGTCTGGGTCGATCCCGTTGACCGCCTCGACTCGTAACATACCGAAATACTTCTCGTTATCCTTCGGTGGCCGTACCTGGCCCGATACCGCGTCGCCAGTCCTCAATCCAAAGCGTCGGATCTGCGACATAGAGACATAGATGTCATTGGGGCCGGGAAGGAACCGCTGCTGACGTAAGAATCCGTACCCGTCGTCCATCGTCTCCAGTACGCCGGATGCGAAGATATTCCCCTGCTCCTCGGCCTGCGCCTGGAGCAGGCGAAAGATGAGGTCCTGCTTCTTCAAGTGTGAATAGCTTGCCAGCCCGCTTTCTCCGGCGAAACCGCGCAATTGCGTGAGGCTCATCCCCTCCAGATCGATCAAGTTCAGGACTGCGGCGCCTTCGGTCATCGGTCCACTCTAATCGGGAACATAGGCGGAGCCGATAGGCAGGTTTCGTTTGAGGCCAATGTGGTGGTGCGTCTCGAAGCGCCGCATAGTGCCCGATCGCGAGCGCATCATGATGCTGTACGTCTCCGCTCGTTCGCCTCGATAGCGCACTCCCTTCAGGAACTCGCCGTTGGTGATCCCGCTCGCGGCGAAAAACACATCTTCGCTGCTCACTAGATCGTCCAGGGTCAATACTCGCTGGAGGTCGGTTTTCCCGGACTCGCTGGCCTTCTGCCGCTCCTGATCGGTGCGTGGCCACGGCTTGCACTGAATATCGCCGCCCAGGCAGCGCAGAGCGCACGCCGCCAACACCGCCTCAGGGGTGCCGCCGATCCCCATCAGCACATCCACGCCGGTGTCCTCGGGCAAGGCGGCCATCACGGCGCCGGCCACATCGCCATCGGTAATGAGCTTGATGCGGGCCCCCGCGCCACGAATCTCGGTGATGAGCTCCTCGTGCCGGGGACGATCAAGCACGACCACCGTCAGATCCTCCACGTTTCGCTCCATAAAGCGGGCAATGCGCACCAGATTGTCCCGTACCGGAGCGTTGATGTCGATTGCCCCTTTGGCTTCCGGCCCAACGGCAATTTTCTGCATGTACACGATATCGGGATCGTAGTACATCGAACCGCGCTCGGCCAGGGCAACCACCGTAATAGCGTTTGGCAACCCCTTGGCCGTAAGGTTGGTTCCGTCGATCGGATCGACCGCCACATCAACTTTGGGCGGCCGGCCGGTGCCCACTCGCTCCCCGATGTACAGCATGGGCGCTTCGTCCTTCTCTCCCTCACCGATGACCACCACGCCGTCCATATCCACAAAATGGAGTGCGTCGCGCATGGCGTCCACGGCTGCTTGATCCGCCGCTTCCTTGTCTCCGCGACCCATCCAGCGGGCAGCGTGCAGCGCGGCTGCCTCTGTGACGCGGACCAGTTCCAGCGCGAGGTTTCGCTCCAGGGGATGTTCACTTGTCATGGCGCATACATTCCTTCAGACCAAAAATCGAGACGCGGAAAGGTGCGCGGTAGCTCGCGAGTAGCAGCTCTCTACCATGTGGTGATTGGTGTAGAGATTAAGAGGGAAGAGTAGAGGAGGAAGTGTCTCTAACCGCGAGTTTACCCGGCAAGCCGGTACTTGTCAATGTTTTCACACGGGTTCACCCGGTTCCTTTCCGCCCGATGGCGCGGCTATGCGACACTGATTGCGCACCTCAACCGGCTCTCCCGATCGACTCCCGAAAGGTCGCGCATGCCATTCGACGCGCTAGCCATGGCCGCTGTGACCGACGACATTCGCACGGCGATGGCGGGTGGCCGCATACAACGAATCATACAACCGTCGGCGGCCGCCGTGGCGTTCGCCGTATACAACCGGGGTACGCAGATGTGGCTCCTGCTTTCCGCCGACACCCGCTACGCGCGCGTTCAAGTGGCGGAGGAGCGGCTGGCGAAAGCGTTTGCTACTCCCAGCATGTTTGTCATGCTGCTGCGCAAGCATCTGGAGGGCGCTCGCATTCTCGATCCGGAGCAGCCACCGCGAGAGCGCGTGCTGCGCCTGTTCTGTCAGGCCGGCCCTATCACCCTGACTCTGGTGGTGGAGGTGATGGGGAAGCACAGCAATATCGTGCTGGTCGGCGAGGACGGCTCCATCCTGGGCGCGGTCAAACTGATACCGCATCGTCTCAGCCGGGTACGCCCCATTCTGGTCGGGCTGCGATACGAATCGCCACCGCCCCAACCCCGTAATGAGGCCCTCTATCCATCCGGTCCGCGGGTGGATCCGGTGGTCGCTCCGGAGCAGTGCAGATTGTTGCTGGAGGCGGTCGCGACCGACGTGTCGCCGTCTACCGCTCTGCAGGGGTTGCTGCCCGGGGCCAGCCCTTTTTTGGTTGAGCAGATACTGCGAAGGGCCGGTGGCATAGCGGCCCAATCCTTACACGAGATCGGCATCGACGCCCTCCTGGCCTCCGCCAATCACTTTTACGAGATGTACCAGGTACGCGCCTGGCGTCCCTCCGTCTTTACCGATAGCCGTGGACGTTGGGACTTTGCGCCCTACGAGCCGCTTGGTATGGACAACGTTCTTTGCTGTACGACCATGAGCCAGGCGATCGAACAGTGTCTCGGCCAAACCGAGAGCCGAGACTCGCTCGGGTCGGCACGCAAGGTCTTTCTGGACCAGGTGCATCGGGCGGCCGAGATCGTTCGCCGCCGTGTCGAGTCGATGCGTGAGGGGCTGGCGGCGACCGCGGGGGCGGAGAGCGTGATGCAGCAGGGACAGCTGGTGCAGGCCTATCAGCATGGCGTACAGAACGGCAGTTCGACGCTCGTCATCCCCGAGCTGGACATGACCATCCCGCTCAATCCGCTCCTGTCGCCCAACGAAAATGCAGAGCGCCTCTTTCGCCGCTACCGTAAGCTGCGAGACGCCCGAAAGAAACTTCCCGAGTTGGTCGAGCGGGCCGAAACCGAGGCCGCACGGCTCAGTGATCTGGCGGCGTTCGGCTTGCTGGCCGAATCGGAGGCAGACCTGCGGGCCCTGCGGGACGAGGTATCCACTGAAGTCGAACGCCCCCTCAAGACCAAAGCCAGGCCGCGAAAAAAGCGAGGGCCGGCACGGTTTAGTTGTGCAGGAGTGACGGCGCTGGTGGGTAGAAACGCTCGAGAGAATGAAGAGGTGACGTTTCAGCTCGCCCGGCGTGACGATCTCTGGCTGCACGTCCGGGAGCGGACCGGCGCCCACGTCATTGTGCAGGGTGGAGCGGACCTGTCGGACGAGGTGGTGGCGGCGGCAGCGGCTCTGGCGGCCTACTTCAGCGAGGGGAGATCGGATAGCGCGGTGGACGTCGACGTGGCGCCGGTACGCGCTGTTCGCAAGATCCCTGGCGGCGCTCCCGGACGTGTCACCTACCGCGACTTCCGCACCATACGTGTCTCCCCCACCACCGAGGGATGGGCCTCTATGGGCAGTCGGTGAACGGCTCTATGATGCGCGTTGGGCCGCTTCGAGCAGCTCTTCCGCATTCCGTCGAGCGGCGTCGCTGGCGGTGCCACTCATCATCTCCGCCAACTCGCCGATTCGTTCCGTCCGGCCCAGATTCCGAATGGTGACCGTCGTGCGCCCCTGGGTCAGTGCCTTGGTAACGCTGATGTGCTCGTCGGCCAGGGCAGCTACCTGCGGCAAATGCGTGATGGAAAGTACCTGATGATTGCGTGAGAGGGCGCGGAGGCGCTCGCCCACCACGGTTCCGTGGCGGCCGCCCACCCCAACGTCTACCTCATCGAAGACCAGTGTGGGCGTTCGGTCCGCGCCGGCCAAAACGCTCTTCAACGCCAGGAGAAAGCGCGATGTCTCGCCGCCCGATGCCACTTTCTCAAGGGGCCTCAACTCTTCGCCTGGATTGAAGGAAACCAAAAAAGAAATAGTGTCAATACCCGATTGACTGTAGGCGTATCCCTCCGCTGTGCCCGGTACTCGCAAGCCGTGCTGGTCTGGGGTCCTGGTGATTGCCGCGCGGAAGTCGGTCCCCTTGAGCCCGAGCCCCTGTAGGGCATGGCGCATGCTAACGCCGAGCGCTTCCGCGGCTCGATCTCGGGAGGTTGACAACTCCTGAGCAAGACGACCGGCCTCCGCTTCCGCTTCCCGCACCTGGCGCTTCAGCTCGTCAAGTCGTTCGTCTCTATGCTCGATGTCATCAAGCTCCGTCTGTGCTCGCGCGCCGAATTCAATCACCTCTTCGATGCTGGCGCCGTACTTGCGCTTCAGCCGCACCAGCAGGTCCAACCGTTCCTCAACCGCGGCTAGACGCCGCGGATCATAGTCGATCCGGTCACCGTATTTGCGTAGCTCCTGTGCCACATCGTCCAGTTCGTAGCTGGCGCTTTGCAGCCGGTCGTGTAGCGGAGCAAGCGAGCCGTCGATACCGGTTAACTCACGCGCGGCGCCTAGCGCCTCGCTGAGCCGATCGAGCACAGACCCGTTTCCACCTTGCAATGCCTCATGTGCCGCGCGGGATGACGTGGCCAGCCGTTCGGCATTGACCAGCAAGTTGCGTTCCGCCGCCAAACTCTCCTCTTCGTTCGTGGCCAGGGCGGCTGTCTCAATTTCTTGCACCTGGAATCGCAGCAGATCGAGGCGCTGCTCGCTCTCCCGCTGTCCCCGCGCCAGATCATCCAGATCGGAACGAAGCCCACTGAACCGCGTGACAGCGCCGGCTACCTGGTAGCGCAGCGGCAGTAAATCCGCGTACCGATCCAGCACCGTCAGCTGGCGGTCCCGGCGTAACACGGAGAGGTGATCCGACTGCCCGTGGATATCGACCAGGAACCCGCCCACCGCGACCAGGGTTGCTACCGGTACCGCCCGGCCATTCAGTCTGGCCACTCCCCGCCCGTTCGCGCTGACTTCCCGGCGCAGGATAAGGGAACCATCGTCGTCAACCCCATAGTCGGTGAGTAGATCCAGCAACTCGTTCTCTTCCGGCCAATCGAACACCGCTTCCACCGCGGCGAAACGAGCTTCAGCGCGCACCACCTCGGCCGTGACGCGCCCACCCAGTGCCGCCTGCAAGGCGTCAATAATGATGGACTTGCCGGCGCCGGTCTCGCCGGTAATCGCGGTGAATCCCGACTCGAGCCGCAGTTGTAAACGCTCGATGATCGCAAAGTTTTCGATCGACAGCTCCGTCAACATGAGAGAGGCGCCCCCGTACTACTTCAGCCGATCGGCGATTGCCGTATAGAAATATCGCCGCGGGCCCAGACGGGCGAAGGAGGCAGTCATCTCACTACGCCGCACATGGATCTGATCTCCCACCTGCAAACTGTGTTCTTCCGTACCGTCGACACTGATAACAGCTGGGCGGTTGGTGGCGAGGGTCAACTGTACGCTGGTGTTGCCCGGCACGATGATCGAGCGGCCGATATGGAGATGAGGAGCGACCGGGGTAATCATAAAGTCGCACGACTCCGGGTACAGGATCGGTCCCCCTGCCGCCAGGGAATACGCGGTGGATCCGGTAGCCGTGGCAACCAGCAGGCCGTCGGCGGTGTACGTCATAAACTCTTCACCGTCGAGCATGATTTGAACGTGGATAGCGCGCGGCGCCACACCTCGCGCCACGACGACTTCATTGATGCAGAGGAATCGGTCGTTGGTCTGCTGTGTGCGCCGCTCGACGTCCAACATGGTTCGCTGTTCGGTCCAGAAATGCCCCTCCGCCACCTCGTCAATGCGGGCACGCAACCTCTCCGGCGTCATCTCCGCGAGAAAGCCCACTCGGCCCAGATTAATCCCCAAGACCGGCACGCCGTGTGGCGCCGCGAAGCGAGTTACGCGGAGGATCGTGCCGTCCCCGCCAAAGGTCACCACCAGATCCTTGGCGCAACACACCTGTTGTACTTCAGTCGCATCCCAGCCGTCACCACACGTGGTCTCGACTCCTCGGCGGCCAAGTTCCGCTTCAAGCCATCGTGCCTCTTCGACTGCACGCTCGCGCCGCGGGTGGTAAAGAATGGCGACACTGCGCAGCACGAACAAACCTCGCGTGGATGACAGGGAGAGAGTTGGAAGGGAATCTTCCCTGTAGTGTAACGTGCTGCTTTGCACAGCCTGGCAGGCAATGGCCAAGAGGGGATCGGCCATAACGGCCGCGTCTGGCGAGCCCCCGATGCCTCGCTGCAACAATCGGGGCTACACTCGTGTAACCGAGGAGGCAACGATACACATACGTGCAGTAGTCATCACAGCAGCGGTCTTCCTCCTTGCCTGGCCTCGGACCGTCGGAGCCGGTGTCTCCCTGCCGAAGCCCCACCCCACAGTACCGCCGGACTCGTATCCGCCAGGCTTCCTGGTGGTGAAACCGCTGTGCATCAGCCCGCTGATCCCCAATGCGCTTCGGGTGAGAAAAACTGTCTCGTCGTTTCCCGAGCCTGGCGTGCTCAATCTCCAGCCTTTCGACCGAACGGTACGGTATCAGTTTCCCTTGCGTCGCCTCTACAGGTTTGTATGCTCACTCCCATTGGCAGCCCTGGGAGGGCAATCCTGTGGCGCCGCGTTCGGCGTGACGTACCACCTCACGTTTCGCCATGGCAGACACATCCTGGTTCGCGTGAGCGCCGACTCCAACGGCTGCGGCGGTCTCTTCCACGGCCCTGTGCTTGGTCGCACCCGTCCCTTCTCTCTCCTCACCCCGTACTACGAGCGCTTTTACTGCGGTGTAGCCAAGGCGCTCAAGGTACGCGAGGAGAGTCTGTTTCCCTATAGCCTGCCACGATTGCCGCCCAACTCCGACCAGTTGGCATGCGACCGATCTCGCTGAGCTAATTCAGCATACATTTCCCGTTCCCATCGGTTCCTACATTTCCAAGAGCGGCATCGGGCGAAGAGTATGTCCGTGTAACTTACCCTGTCCCAGCGACTGCCCCTATAGCAGCGTCGAGCGGAAAGGCCGCGTCGGCGGAAGCGAACTGAAGGCGTAGCAGGAACTCTACATTACCCGCCGGTCCTGTGATGGGCGACCGAGTAAGTCCCGTTACCGTCCAGCCAGACGCATCGGCGTGACGAGCCACCCGTCGAATCACCTCGCTCCACACCATCGGATCTCGTACGACACCCTTTTTGCCAACCTGGCGGCGTCCAGCCTCAAACTGCGGTTTGATCAAGGCGACACAATCGCCGGACGGGCGGAGCAGCCTTTGCACGGGAGGAAGAACCAGTTCCAGGGAGATAAACGACACGTCGACCACCGCTAGATCGACCGCCTCCGGCAGACTCTCGACCGAACGAATGTTGGTCCGCTCCATCACCACCACTCGGGGATCGTTTCGCAGGGTCCAGGCAAGTTGACCATATCCCACGTCGATAGCGAAGATCCGGGCGGCGCCCCGCTGAAGCAGCGCGTCGCTAAACCCTCCAGTGGAAGCCCCGACATCCGCAACAACCAGGCCACGCGGGTCGATCTCGAAGGTGTCGAGGGCGTGGCGCATTTTCAGGCCGCCGCGGCTGACATACGGCAGCGGCTGCGAGACCAGTTCGATACGGTCTGTGCCGGCAACCAACGTTCCTGGCTTGGTCATCACCGTACCCGCCACTCGTACGCCTCCTCCCAGGATCAGTGCTTGAGCGCGCGCGCGAGATTCGGCCAGGCCGGCGTCGGTGACTGCGACGTCGAGGCGCCGTCTCTCCCCGCCGGCTCGAGTTGTATCAGCGTGCATATCCAGCGAGCAGATCGACGGTTTCAATCCGCGGAGACGCATGAAACATCGCCTGGGCTCTCTCGGCAAAGGCCTCGGCGGGTCCGGTAACCAGGAGCCGATGCGTCGCCGGTCGATCTGCTCGCATGGCACGGTGCATCAGCAATCGTCGTACCTCCTGAGCGGTCGTTACCGCGGAGTCTACGACCTGGATCGCTGAGCCTGCTTCAGCCTCGAAGATATCGCGAATCAATGGAAAGTGGGTGCACCCCAAAATGAGGGTGTCGATTCCCTCCGCGCGCAGTTCGATCAGCGTCGGCGCCAACTCCAGCGCCACGCGAGCACGGGCCAACGCCCCCCGCTCGATCATCGGGACCAACCAGCTGGCGGCTCGTTGTACCACCACGGCACCCGACGATGCCCGTTGGATAGCCTGGAGATAGGCGCCGCTGGCCACCGTTCCGTCGGTCGCGATCACACCGATGCGACCGCTACGAGTCAACCGCAAGGCGGCCTCCGCACCGGGAACAACCACGCCGACCACGGGAAATGCGTATCGACCGCGCAGCTCGGCAAAGGCGGCGGCGGTCGCGGTATTGCAGGCCACCACCAGCAGTTTGATGTTACAGTCGCGCAATAGATCGGCGATCTGGAGCGCGAAGACCCGCACTTCCGCCTGGGAGCGCGGCCCATAGGGACAGCGCGCCAGGTCTCCCAGGTACACCGTGGATTCCCCAGGCAGTTCCTCATGGAGGGCTTGCAGGACGGTAAGTCCGCCAACTCCAGAATCAAAGACGCCAATTGGTCGATTATCGGACAATGTCCCCCCCGGTGGGCGCAACTTCCCCCTTGTTACGGTAGCCGCCCGCTGCATCGCGAAGCCGAATCTTCACGATCTCGACCAGCATGCTCAGCGTATCGTGCCCGGGGCGAACTCGACTATCAGCGTCATAGTGCCAATCGATACCCAGTTCATGGACAACATATCCGTACTTGCCAGCGAGGTAGAGTAACTCCACATCGAAGCCCCACCCCGTCACGCTTTGCTGCCCGAACAGATCGCGTGCGACTGCTCGGCGGAAGGCCTTGAAGCCGCACTGAGTATCCTCGATGCCGGGCACGGCGAGCATTTGAACCAATCGATTGAAGACCCGTCCCATCACATGTCGTTGCCACGGTTCACGATAGCGCGTAGCGCCCGGCGCCTCCCGGGAGCCGACCACCACGTCGGCAAACTGAATGGCATCCAGGAAGCGCTGGAGATTCTCCGGCGGCATGGAAAGGTCGGCGTCACAGATAAATATAATGCTGCCCACGCTTTGCAGCGCGCCCGCTCGTGCAGCAAGACCTTTGCCCCGTTCCGTGAGGACTATGAGCCGCAAGTCCGGAGCGTCCTCTTGCGCCTGCATCACCACCAGATCCGTGCCGTCCGCGCTGCCGTTACTCACCACGATGATCTCATAGTCGTACGTCTGGCGGCCCAGGTACGCGCGCAACCGGCTCAGCGTCGCGGGGAGGCGTTTCGCTTCGTTGTAGGCCGGAATGACAATTGAGAGTCGCACCGACGAGTCAGGCTCCATATGGTCGATCGAGGCCTCCCCGCCCGGACAAATCCGCCAATTATACGGGACTGCTGTCCGTATAATCACCTGAAGGAACTGAGGAGGAACGCATGAAGCAACTGTGGGCACCGTGGCGGATGCCGTATCTTGAAGACTCGGGGCCTCGCTACGGCTGCGCCCTGTGCGCGAAGTCGGCCGAAGGGGACGATGAGCAGAACTACGTCGTCTACCGCGGCCCTCTGTGCTTCGTCATGCTCAATCTCTACCCCTACAACTCAGGACATCTGATGGTGGTGCCATACCAGCATGTCGGGCAGCTGCCCGAGTTGCAACCGGAAACCGGGGCCGCCGTATTCACCATGGCCCAGCTAGCGGTGCAGGCAATTCAAGAGGTGATGAAGCCGGAGGGCTTTAACCTTGGACTGAATCAGGGCGAGGTGGCGGGCGCCGGCATCGCCGACCACATCCACCTTCACGTGGTTCCCCGCTGGGGCGGCGACACCAACTTCATGCCCATCATGGCCGACGCCACGGTGATGCCGGAACTGCTCTCGGCCACGGCCGCGAAGCTCCGCCCGGCCTTCCAGCGGATAACGCAAACGCAGTGACTCGCGGGCGTGTAGTGTGGGCGGCGGTTATTACCTGGCTTGCATTCCTCTTCTGGGCCTACCAGCCGCATCAGCCGGTCGCCCCCACGATTGAGCACGCCACGCCGCTTGACCCCACGGACCAGAACTTGCCTACTTTGTCGCCTTTTCACCCCTGACCTATAGTTGTGCAGACTACGAAACATCGTGAAATCGGAGAGTCGGGGGAGAGATCCGCATGAATGAGAACCAATTTTCCTTCTTTCAGGAACTGGTAGAGACGACCGGCCCCTCAGGGTATGAGCGGGAAGCGCAAGATTTGTGGTCCGAGCGGGTTCGCGATGCCGTCAGTAGCATCGAAACCGATGTCCTGGGGAATCGGGTGGCCATTCTCAATCCCGAAGGGAGCCCTCGGGTCATGATTGATGCCCACGTCGACGAAATAGGCTTCATCGTGAAGTACATCGACGACAACGGTTTCGTCTACTTTTCCACCGTTGGCGGCTTCGACGCCGCAACGCTGGCCGGCAACCGCGTCCGCATTCTTGGAAAGAATGGACCAGTGATGGGCGTCATCGGACGGAAGGCGGCCCATCTGGTGGACGCCGATGAGCGCAAGAAGATGCCAGAAATCAAGAATATGTGGATCGACATTGGCGCCCGCGACCGCACCCAGGCAGAAGCCGTGCTATCACTGGGCGATGCCGGTGGACGCGCCCATGGTCTGACCCGGCTGCAGGGCAATATGGTCACATCGAACTCCCTGGACGATCGTGTCGGCGGCTACGTTATGGCTGAGACCGTTCGCGCCTTGAGTTCCAATCTTCCGCAGGTAGCCGTCTACGCGGCGTCGAGCGTGCAGGAAGAAATTGGTTTGCGAGGCGCGAGAGTAGCCTCGTATTACACGGAAGCAGAGATTGGCATAGCCCTTGAGGTGACCTGGACCACGGATCATCCACAGGTATCCAAGACGGAATTGGGCGACATCCGGGTGGGCGCGGGGCCCGCTATCTTCCGGGGCGCCAACATCAATCCTCGCATCTTCGAGCGCCTGATAGCCGCGGCGGAAGCCGAGGGCGCCCCCTACCAGATCGATACCCATCCGGGGGCTACGCCGACGGATGGAAACGCGATGCAGATGAGCCGTCATGGGATGGCGGTAGGGATCATGAGCGTTCCCACCCGATATTTGCACACCGCTGCAGAGGTATGCTCGCTGGACGATATCGACGCCACGGTCGCCGTGCTGACCCGTTTTGTGCAGGATGTGGAACCGGGCGTCGACCTCTTACCGTAGGAGAAAGCTCGTAGGAACGGGCTTTGGTCCCTCTCACCGCGACGGGCCAATGCCCCTTCCCGCGAGCAACACGTGCTCTCCTGGCGTGTCTTATCGCACGCCGTAAATCAGTTGCTTGATAGCCTGCAAGTCCTGCTTGACACGCCCCTTGCTCTTGGATTCCGCGATTTTGTCGCAACTATAGATGACCGTACTGTGGTTGCGACCGCCCAGGTGGCTGCCGACATCAATCAGGGAGAGTTTCGCTTCCTCGCGTAGAAGATACATCGCGACCTGCCGGGCATAGGCGATACGCCGCTCCCGTTGCTGGCTCGCTAACTCCGAGGTTTTCACCTTGTAGTACGCGGACACTGCCTGAAGCACGTCCGCGGGACGGCAACTCCCACCGTTTACATCAGCTTCACCAAGGACCGTACGGACGATTTCCATGCCTGGCTCCGCGCCCAATAGGTCGGCGAGGGCCAGCACGCGGTTGAGTGCGCCCTCCAACTCACGTACATTCGAACCGGCACGCGAAGCAAGCGCGTTGAGCACCGTCTCGGGCAAACGGCGATGGCGCTGCGCTGCCTTGGCCCGGACGATCGCCATACGGGTCTCAAGGTCTGGGGCCTGCATATCGGCCAATAGGCCCCAGGCGAAGCGCGAGCGCAGACGAGCTTCTAATACCCGCAATTCAGCGGGAGGACGATCGCAGGTCACGACAATCTGCTTGCCGGATTGATGCAGCGCATTGAATGTATGAAAAAATTCTTCCTGGGTGGCCTCTTTGCCGGCGATGAATTGGATGTCATCCAGCAGTAAGAAGTCGACCGAGCGATATCGCTCGCGGAATGCGGTGGTTGCGCCCTCCCGGATAGCGCCGATGAGGTCATTGGTGAAGGCCTCGGAGGTCGCATACAGTACGATCCCGCGTCCCTGATCGATCGCTTCCTGACCGATGGCCTGCAAGAGATGCGTCTTGCCGACACCAACGCCACCATAGAGCACCAGAGGGTTATAGGCCTCGCCCGGCTTATCCACGCAGGCCAGCGCACTGGCGTGAGCCAGCCGGCTTCCCGAGCCGACGATGAACTCGGAGAACACATAATGCGGATTGAAGCCAGCTTTTGACTGGGCGGGGGTTGCTGGCTCTACCGCGGTTGTTCCCTGATCAACGGACTCAACTCGGTACGCCGGTATCAACTCGGGATATCCGACCCTATCCAGGGCATTGCGCACCACCGGTTCAAAGCGTTGTTGTAACCAGTCCCGCGTGTAGTCGTCCGGGACGGCCAGCGTCAGCAGGTTGCCGTCGATCTCCACTGGCTCGATCGGAGCAAACCAGTTCTCGTACGTCTTTTCGCCGAGAACCGAGCGCAACTCGTCAGCGGCCTTTCGCCAGATATCCAACACGGCAACCCGACCGCCGGTGATGTCGGCTCGTGCTTGGTCCATCCGAGCCGACACAAAGTTCGCGCAGATGCGGGCACGCTCATCGCCCAGCTCTGTCACAGCACACCATGCACTGCCCAGGCTCGGATCGCGCATGGCCCGGCAATTCTTGCACAGGCGATCCGGTTCATTGGCCGGCATGGCCCGTATGGCGCCCCGAGCCAATTCAAGGGTCGCCGCATAGCAGCCACCACAGATGGATTTGCTGCCGAAGGTACGCAGTTCCCACGGCAACTGCTGCGCCTGACATCGCTCGCAGGTCAGCGTAGCTATCTCACCACGGGCGAATCCCATGGCGGACGATGTCGTTCGCACGGGAACATCAATGGACTCTGTCACATGGCTCTCTTATGCTCTGGAAACGTTGGAAGTACACTAAACGTACCGCATAACGGGCACCTCTGGGCTTGACCATAAGTGCTCCAGCCCGGCCGTTTCTCACGGCTTTTGGCCCCTCTCCACGGGTTTCCTCCCACCATGGCGGTGGGCTGTGGAAAAGATTGTGGAATTCGTGCACGTGTAGTGGACGATACCGCTGGCCGAATCTGATAGGATCCCTTACAGCTCCGCCTCGACGTTGGGGAGAGCATTCTCACGATGCTCACACCGGACCCGCGCGGACTGAATGTTCCACTCCTGAAGCAAGCGCGACGTGAGACAGAGAGGCAGACCCACCACGTTCGTATAGCAGCCGCTGATCCCGACCACCAACGCGCCTCCCAGTCCCTGAATAGCATAGGCCCCGGCCTTGTCCATAGGTTCACCGGTGGCAATATACGCTCGAAACTGCTCCTTCTCGGCCTGTGCCATCGTGACCTCCGTCGACATCACCCCCTGGCACTGTTTGCCGGCGCCACCCACCACGACCGCCGTGATCACCCGGTGCGTGCGACCACCGAGCAGGGAGAGCATCTCAAACGCATCACTTTCGGTTGTGGGCTTGCCGAGGATTGTTGATCCCAGTACCACTACGGTGTCGGCGGAGAGGACGACGGCTTCCGGCCGGCGAGCGGCGACCTCTTCCGCTTTAGTCAGTGCCAGCGACAGGGCGTAGTTCGACGGATCTTCCCCGGTTCGAGCACGACGCTCTGGCGCCACACTCGGGTCCACTTCGAATTCGACGCCCAGCCGTGTGAGCAATTCGCGACGGCGGGGCGAAGCGGATCCCAGAACAAGGCTCATCGCGCCAGCATTGCCAGGCATTCCACGTGATAGGTCTGCGGATAAAAGTCAAACATCTCCAGGGATTCCACCCGGAAATTCGCCCCCTGTAGCACCGCAAGATCGCGCGCCAGAGAGGACGGCGCGCACGATACATATGCCACCAACCGAGCGCCATTGGCCACAATGGCATCACAAACCGTCGCTCCCAATCCAGAGCGCGGCGGATCGACAATGAGGAGATCCAGCGGCGGCAGGTCTCCAAGCGCTCGCTCGGCATGGCGGCTCATCAGCGTCATATTGGTCAATCCCCAGTCGTTGGCGGTGCGGCCTGCCGCTTCAACCGCCAACGCATCCAGCTCGATCAGCGTCATGTGCCCGACTTCGTCGGCGAGGGAAACACCGAAGGTGCCGATACCACCGTAGACATCGGCCGCCTGCTGGAGCACCCGGTTACGCATCGCCTCGCGAATGCGCTGCAGCACAATCGCCACCATCTCTAGATTGGTCTGGCAAAACGAGCCCGCCGGGAGCCACATCAAGCGGCCCGCGATCTCTATCTGGCTCATGAGGTCGCCGACCAAGGGCCGCGGTTCCCCTGATCGATGACGGAAGGCCACCGTGCCAACACCGTCCAACTTCGCGATCTGCTCGGCCAGTTCCGGCAACTCCGGATGCGTTTCGAGTGTCAGCCCTTCAATACCCTGGATCAGCACCTGCAGCACTGGATGGCTGGAAGGCCCCACGACGGTGCAGTCCAACCACACCTTGCCGTGATAATTCGGAGCGCCGCCGGCGCGCAACAGCTGATTGAGCTGATCAGCAAGCGAGCCGATCAGCGGGTGAGCAATCGGGCAGTCGCGAATCTCGACAATCCCGCGCCGGCCGCGCGGTCGAAAGCCGGCTTCCCACCCAATCGCCAGGGCCGCGGTATGGCGGTATCGCCACGGCGTCTCCATACCATGCGCACGTAATACCCGGCTGTCGACGCCCGCCGCTCTCATTTCCGCGTCAACCAGGCGGCATTTCGCGTCCATCTGCGCGGCATGAGCAACGTGCTGCCACTGGCAGCCGCCACAGCCTTGATGGTAGTGCACACAGGGAGCGTCCACCCGATCCGCCGAGGCCTCTACCACAGCGTCCACCACGCCTCGCCACGGTTTACGCCGTCGATCTACGGTGGCGAGTACGCGTTCACCTGGAATACCTCGGTCGATCTGTAGACGCCGCCCATCATGCTCCGCGCCCGCCGCGCCACGACCTGACCAAGCCGCCAGAGTTAGCTCCAACTCCAACGGTGGCTTTCCAGTCTTCTTTCCGCGGGGTGCAGTGCGTTCAGTCATGGCATATCACCATACCAACGCCGCCCCGTGGACGGTCACATATTAACCGATTGTGCCGCGCCGAGAGCAGGCATACCGGAGGCAGAAGACGAGAATGGTACGATATCACGGCTCCGTTCCAAAGTCGGGAGGCAAGCGATCGTCTGTTGAGATTGCCTTGTTTCCATGCGTAGGCGCAGCGGGTATTGAGGGAGCAATCGGTCACCGGGAGGGCAGGAGAAACGAATTTGATAGGAGCGTGACGGTAACCAAACATACTGTATCTTGTGATCGATACTTCGTTTCGCTCTTGGCAGGGCTTGTGCACTACCAGGATGGAGCGATTCTCATTTCACCCCACACAGCCGATACTGAGTTCGAGGCTCGACTGCGAAAAAGACTCCGCCTCCTGCGCTCTGCGAGCAGCAATCCACTTATGTCGTGGTGGGACAGCGTCGTCTACACGCTAGGGCGAAGACTTCTTGAGAGTGTGGTTGAAGGGAGCGGCCACGCCTTGACGGCCAGTTCAGCCAATCGGCGCTGACGATCTTCGATCTCCGTGGGTCCCCAGCCGTCGGGATACTCCTCGTAGATCATTCGCGTGAGAACGAGTTCCGACAGCGCATACACCTTTAGCTTTTCTGTGTATGGTCGATTGCTATTACGGATATTCTTAGGATTCGTGAGCAGAGCCAAGTTGCCGATGCGATCAAGATAGGCGGTGTGACGCTCCTCATCAACATGCTCCCAACCGACAGAAAGCTTTTTCGGCAAGATATGCTCCAGGTTCACCTCGCGCGGATTCGGATTGGCGACTAGAAACTGTCTGAAAAGGGGGTGACGAGGTGAGACACTGGAAGTACCACACTCCAGGAGTCTCATATGACCTCGCCTCCCCGTCTCTATCCTACCGACCTCACCGATGCCGAGTGGCAGATTCT
>JAABUJ010000762.1_pt1 | contig 57910 bp, 56 predicted proteins | sample 5559131 | NCBI WGS metagenome assembly JAABUJ01 (sample SAMN10711875, study PRJNA513366) | rock metagenome | isolation source: Antarctica rocks | place: Antarctica: Victoria Land, Mt New Zealand nord | collected 2016-01-07 | reverse complement strand
GGCTGCTGAGCTGCCTTGACGGAGAATGGTTCCGCAACCAGGGATTGACCGACTACTTCCAGGGGCGTGAAGGCAGCGATAGCGCCGACTTAGTGACCGGTGCCGAGGCTGATGCGCTGTGCAAGCGGTTCGGGACTACGGTTGCGGATGCAACGGCGGCTGCCGTATAGAGCCGACGCCGGACGGAACCTCAAGGCTGGCAGCTAGTCCTGCCATCTGGTTGTTCAATTCGGTTTTCCGGCTATCGGTCACCGTGGCCAGCCTCGATTCTTCATAGAGCGGGTGGAGCACCTTGTCCTTCATGGCGAAGGAGTCGGGTGTGTGGAATTGCACCGCCTTGCGCGGGCTGCCTGACCCTTTTCAGACAGCTTCTAGGAAGGCGCTGGGACTCTATGTCTGTGGGCATTAACGAACGGTCACAGTCGCAAATTGCCCCGGTCATGGACAGTACCTCCCCCAGGGTTCATAGGGTGACGGAGATCCTGCCGCCGGCCCCGGAGTTGATCCGCAAGCCTCGCGGCCTCTGAGGTCATGTGAGATCGGCAGAGCCCGCGCGGAAACTGACGACGACTACAACGTCACTATCGGAGACGTGACGGCATACGCTGTTGCGCACCTGGGTGCGAAGATATGGTCGCGTATCACGCATTCTGCGGCTGTCATTGGAGAATAGACGGACTACTCCTTTCGAGCAGTAGAGGGAAGAGTAGCGAACCTGCCTACACTAACAGTAGCTGGTACCGTCAGCTAGTTGACCAACAAGAGAATGGGAAGGGAAGAAATCACTTGAAGAAACCTAGTTCGTTTCGGTTCCTGACCGGCGCAGCAGTTGCCGCCGCGCTACTCGCGGGAAGCTTTAGTCCCGCGTTTGGCATACACACCACGCTGACGCAGGCGGCCGCAGCGGATCATTTTAAAGCGATCGGTCCTGATCGCTATCAGGGTGGCGACGACGCAATGCGCACGCCGCAGGATTATGAGAACGCCGCAGCAGCCCGGCCCAACTCGCTGTTCTCCCTGTGCCGCAAAGCTCCGTTCAACATGGCTACCAAGGGATCGACGAGCATCTATGCTCCGTTCACCGCCGCGAACGTCGACACCATCGTTAACGACACGCTTATCACGTACGTCGACGGGTCCCAGTGCGGTACTCCCGAGAACGAGCAGAACATCACGGTCAACCCAAAGTACCCGTCGAACGTAGTAACCGCCTCCAACGACTACCGATATAACTTTGAGTGGCCATATGTTTATGTCAGCAACGACGGCGGGAAAACCTTCAATGACGTCCAACTGAATGGTTGGGATAATCAGACCGGCGGTCAAGGTAACTTCAAGCAGTTTGACTCGGCTGGTGGTGACCCCGTCTTGGCCTATGCCCCAGACGGCAAAACGCTCTACTACGCCGCACTCGTATACAGTTTCGCTTACTCGAATCGCACGCCCAGCGGTGTCGCCGTGGCCGCCTCGCATGACGGCGGGCAGACGTGGGGCGCGCCCTCAATGATCACGTACGATGGCGGCAGTAACTTCTTCAACGATAAGGAGTGGATCACTGTTGGCGCGGACGGTGCGGTTCACGTCTCCTGGACGCTCTTCAACCAGGGCGCTCATGGCGCCGGTTACATCTCGTCCCCAATTGAGATGTCGACCTCCACTAATGGGGGTGCTACATGGTCTGCGGCAGTGCAGGTAAGCGACGCCGCTCATCCCTACAATCAGGGATCCTCACCTGTTGTTGCTCCCAACGGCACGATCTACGTTGCCTACGAAGGCGCGACGCCGAGCAGCGGCTACAATGCCGATGCTACACTGATCGCCACTTCGACCGATGGCGGCCAGACCTTCACCAATAATGAGATCGGCCGCGTTTACGACGATTACAACTGCTATGCAACGCAGGCACCAGGCGCGCAGGATCGCCAGACGCTCAGCGGCGAGCAGTTTCGGCTCAATAGCTTCCCAAGCCTGGCAGTCGATCCAACCTCCGGCAAGCTGGCAGTGGCCTGGGCAGACGATCGGGCCAATGCGAGCTGCGGGTACGAGAAGGGCGGTTCCTTCACCGGCCTCACCCAGAGCGAAGTACAGCTGAGTACCTCGACGGTCGGCACGAACTGGACGAGTAGCCAGTCCATAACCCCTGGCTCCGACACGATCTTCCCCGCGGTAGGCGCGAACGCTGGCCGAATCGTGGTCGGTTACTACACCCGTAGCTACTCGCCCGTTCCGAGCAAAAGGGACCATCTCTGCGCATCGGCGAATCTCACGTCCAGCGGCATCGTCTACGGCACAACACCCGTTTGCCTGGACTACGCCACACGCAGTTCGAACGGTAACTTCACCTCTGAGACCCGTGTAACGACGCAGTCCTCCAACCCGTACATCCAGTTCGTCGGCGCGTTCATCGGTGACTACACCGGTATCGCTGTGGACAGCGCTGGCAGCGCGCATGCTGTATGGACCGATTTCCGCGGAAACCCAGGGGTAACCGCTCCTAATCAGGATACTGTCGTGGGGAACGGCCTCTAAGCCGGAACCCGCTTCACATTCAAAAGAGGAGACCGGATGGCCGTCCGGTCTCCTCTTTTTGTCGTACACACAGTTGGACGCTTCTTCGAGTCCAAGGAGTCACCAGTACTACGGCAAGGAGGGCGTCGACGTAAAGCTGACCGTGCCGGTTCACGGCACCCGGCCGCTGAACACGGGTCTGCTACGGAGCCTCCTCAAGGCAGCCGATCTCTTGGAAAGCGACCTTTGAATCGACGCCGCGCAGGTGACCGGGCGTACCTCTGCGTCTCGGAGATGGAGATCGGCGGTACCCTGACCGCCACAGGCGAATCGACCCGCTCATCGAGTTACATCGGACGCTTGACCCGTCCATACCGCGATGTATGACGGAATGCACTCTCACCATTCATGCTACTCACCTGTGCGACAAAAGCACTCCGCCCGACTTGGGAGTCTGTGAGGGGTATTCGTCTAGACTCGACGCCCTCTTACGAGTGTGACAGCGCACTTACCACCGCAGGCCAGAAGGAGTCCATCACGACACGATATCCCGCTCCGTTCGGGTGGCGAGCATCGCTCCAATCACCGGGCAGCGTCGCGACCCTGGCCATAAACCACACCAGGGGGATATGGTATCGCGCCGCCAGCCGATGGTAGATGCCACCCCTGCCAGGTTCATCCAATCCTCCCACAATCACCCGGGCGCCATCCGTCTCTGCTCGCACAATGATCGTGCCTATCTGCCCCTCCCACACGTTCGGGGGCGTGTGACCAGGATCGTTGCTGCCTAGGGCGACGATAACGACCGAGGGATGGAAGCGCACGACATCGGATTGCATTCGGCGCACACCGTCGGCCACGCGATCTCCGCTCACCCCGGCATTCACCACTCGGTAATTGAGGTGATGCGCGTTTAGCTGGCGCTGCAGCCAGGCCGGATACGACTGATCGGACGGTGCGCCGGAGCTGGCCGTGAGGCTGTCACCCAGACAGACAATGGTCGGCTGCCCCGTGTCCGACACGTAGGTCTCGACCGACCGGCCCTGGCTATCAAACGGGTTGTGCACGACGAAAATCGCCGCCAGCACAACAAGGATGCAAGAGGCGGTTACCAGACCTTTCATGGGAAGTTTGAGAGGCCGGCACCCTCATATTCATGACCGACGCAGGCACTCATATTCATGACCGACGCAGGCAATGGGGTAACCGAAGCTTTGAAACGGTTGGGGCGGAAGCCTTCTGGGGCGACGGACGGACATCCCCAATCCAATGCTTGGCACCTGGGGGTGCTCGATGAGCGACAGAGTGTGGCCAACCTGGTGCGTGCAGCGGTGGATGACTATCTGGCCCGGCACCTGGGCGATGAAACCCTCTGGCGGGAGCGGCTCGGCACCCGGCTGCGGACACGGGTCAGCAGCCGGGTGCCCGCTGGCACTTCCTCCGAGGAGATTGAAGCAGATGTCAGCGTGACGCGCGACGAGGTTCGGCAGATGCATCGTGCGGCGCGTCGTCGTTGATACCAATGTCTGGGTCTCTGTCCTCCTCAACCGTCATGGGTTCCCTGCCCAGGTCCTGACGGCATTTGCCACCGGACGGTTCATCCTGCTCACCAGTGGCCCGCTGCTGGATGAGCTGGCGGAGGTACTGGCGCGGCCGAGGATCGCCCGCAAGTACGGCGTGACCCAGACGGATATCGACGAAGTGATTGCGCTGCTGCGGGAGCGAGGGACCGAGGTGGTAACTACGGGCAACTTCCACCTCTGCCGCGACCCCGACGACCACGTCGTCCTCGAGACCGCCTTCCGCGGCAAGGCAAACATGATGGTCTCCCGGGACGAGGACCTCAAGGGAGACGTCGAACTGGTGCGTCTGCTGCAGGCAGAAGGTATCCAGGTCCTGAGCGTGGGGCGATTTCTGGCGGCGCTAGAAGCAGAGGAAGAACTGTAGGACCAGCGCGTTACAAGAGTTTGTTCCGGGAGCCCGTTTCCACTGGAGGGAGCGGGCTTCGCGTTGTCTTCTACCCGGATAGAGAAGGAGTAACTCATGAGCAAGTATTTGACCTTCCCGGACATCGTGTTCAAAGACCGGCGGCTCCTCCTAGCCGCACTCGCCGAGCTTGGCTACACCTGGCGCGGCAAGCGCAAAGCACGACGCGAGCGAGCACGTGCGCGACGCCATACGGTCGGTGGATCAGGCGCCTGGACCCGACGACCACTCGCCCGATCCCGGGCAGCATGAGGCACTGCCTATGAGAAACACAACTGACCCACTAGACCAACTGTGCCGAGCACCGTTTGCGGTTACAATCTCGTCATCTGCCCGAGAAAAAGCATTGGATGATGCACCCACCACGCTAATTGTTGAGGGTGGACAGATACCGTCACACAGATGCCCAGTCAATGGTGCACTGTGGCCAATTTTCACAGCGACAGTACCCGAGGAATCGAGGTGCAACGGCGAGCCAGCGCCAGCAGCGCCAGCGTATCCTTCGCTCGTTCATTATCTTGAGCCGTGATAATTCCGGCGTCACGTGGGGCTGCTACCTTCTCCAGTTCATCAGTCATGCTTGCCGGAGGAGAAGCCGGTGAGAGGACGAACACGCATGAGTTCGGGATGACCGCGGGCCATCACCACCCAGTCACGCCCGCGCGTGCCGACGAGCGAGCTTACGGTGCGCAGGGAGCAATAACTGGAAAGTGCGTTCTAAAACCGTCAGTCTTGGGTAGAGGTACAGGAAGGCTATCCGTGTCTCTGAAATGGCTCTACGCGCCGGTTTTGGTTCACTATGGGCGTATGGCGGGAGCGCCGCTGGTGGGACGAACGTTCCATGGTGCATGCAGCCCCGCCCGACGAGGACCAGTGAGACATTGTGTGTTTGTTTTGCTCAGCCGTAGCCGCATCCGTGGGTACGGTGCAGCGCCCAAGATAGCCGCGCGGTTCATTCATCCTCGTCAACCTCTTCCCATTCAAGTCCTGGATCGTCTGGATCATAGCCGTCGATCACTGGTCTTGGTTCTTCCGCTTCGCCGCCTTCCACCGCTTCCACGGTGCGCTCCGCCTTCCGCCGCTCAGTGGTGGCGGACAGCTTCCGCACCAGGCTTCCGATCTTGCTTCCCATTTCCATCAGAGCTTCTGGTCCCAGCACGGTCACGCCCGCTCCCTGCTCGCCCTGTTCCGCCTGGTTGGCTCGGTAGCGGTCACTGGCGCCACCTAACAAGGCACGCTCGGTGGCCACGGCGGTGTTGTGCAGGGTGATGATGGCACGCAGGTCGACTTTCGACATTTCGGCAAAGGTCGCTGGCCTCGAGGTGGTCACTTCGCGAAACGATCCATCATCCATCACCTCGGTGGTCGTCTCTTCCCTGGTCAAGCCTGACCGCACCAGCATATGGAACGCCTGCGTGTGCTGCAGGGAAATGTCTACCCTGTTCTCCGCCAGGTCAGCGCGCCGGCGCAGGAGCTGGTTCCTGGCGCGCTCCATGACCTGCGTGTCAAAGTCCCGCGCCCGTCGGTCCCAGCCGTATTTGGACGACCAGGACTCCAACGTTCGCTCCGCCGGTGGGTCTCGCCAGCCATTTTCACCGACGATACGCCGCACGTCTACTGCAAGTTTGTGGAGGGATCGGTCCTTCCCCATGGCCAGATATTCCTGGAGCCACCTGTCGGCTTTGGCCGCCGCATGTGTTGCCTTACTCATCTCAAATTCACCGTCATTCCGCCATGTCTCCACTCTGCACGAGCCAGATGGACGCGCTCACTATCGGGTACAGTCCCACAGATGGTCGTAACTCCTGCCCTCTCGCCCTGTCTTGCGGCAGGTTCTGGACATGGTGCCGTATCTGGCGGGAACGGGAGGGCAGGAGCCTCGTTTTGGTCCTCGCAGCGGGCGTATATTGCGGCGCCCAGGGGATTATCGTCCCAAAAGGTCTTCGTTTCCTGCCGTAATCGGTCCATATCGAACGGGGATACGCACACCATGTCCATGCCCAGGTGGTGGTTTTCCAGACGCTTCGGGCGTGCTCGCTGCTCACCACGGCAGAGACCGTAGGGCGAGTCCACCGTGGTGGCTGGTTGGACCGTCTGGTACAGCTCCAGGTGAGCCCACTCCTTCGGTACGCAGGTGACATGACAGAGCCGGTCTGCTTCTCCAAGGTGGTAAAGACGGTGCGGCGGACGCCGGTCGCTGGATAGCCCATGAAGCCGTGAGCGGCGATCGAGTTGACCAATGCCTGGATGGTCATTACCGCCATGGTGGTCGCTCTTCCGCCCAGCATCACCACGATCAGCATGGATATGGAAGGCAGCATGATGAAGCTTTCCGGCGCCGGGATAACAACAATGGTAGTGATGAACAGAACCCATCCGACTCCCCTTTCTCCGTGCTTGCGGCCTGCAGATGCAGAGCCACCTGAACCGAACCTAGCAGCGTTGGCACTAAAATCTGGAAGTGACCCTGTTGCAGTTCAACGCCGCGTGGTCTGTCCCAGGCTGCCGCGAATGACGGCGACGCAGAGGTCGTTCGCGGCCGCGTTCAGCATGAGCGCCGTGAACGGACTGACTGGGCAGTGGTCACCATGGCAAGGCAGGACCCAGCGACCATGGAGACCACCGGGCTCGCCGCGGTGGCTGCTGGGCAAGTCGGACTGCCGGCAGGTCGACCATTTTTTCGGCGACGTGGTGGTAAACATGAAACAGTCAGGCTCGATAGCCGCCAATCAGGCCGCAGTTGTTGCCAGGTGGGCGGTAATAACTATCGAGCGTCGAAGCTACGCCTCCCAGAGTAGCTGGGTCGTCTCGCGCGCAAAGAGACTCGTCGACAGGCGCATCGTATCGACCTGATCGCTCGTATGTTGCGGTAATTTCCAGCGGTGCAACGTGCGGAGACGGGGGTGTATATCGCACTCCATTAAATGGTGTCCGCTTCGTCACCAGCGTCACCAGCGTCATCGGCGGTCCGAAAGCAAGGCTGCGCCTGCTTTTCCTTCGTGGGTATTGCGACTGCTGTGCGTCACCACGATTCACGTCCGCGTCACCAAACAGGCAGCCAGCGCCACCGAAAGCGCACGGACCGTAGTCTCCGGTGACGCTGGTGACGCTGGTGACGCTGCTTTAGTTCCTCCCTGATGTCTCCCGGCGAATGATCACTTCGCGCCGGGCCTTTGTTCTAGGCGAGCGACTGACTGTGATGCCATCGGCGCGCAGATTCGGTTCGATCCGCTCCAGCGCCATGGACAGGCCACGCCCGTTCTTTGGCAGGGCATTTCCGCCAGCCGTTTGCCCGGCTGCAATAACCCTAAGCTTGCCGAGCAGTTCTTCCATGGTGCCGGTCCACTCGCCTGTTTCGCTAGTCTCCAGCAGCGTCCGCAGTGGCTCGGTGACCGGGGAGGCCTCAAGGGCCGTTTCATTGGACTCCACCATGTTTGCGCGGTATGCCCTCAAAAACGACCCGTGCTCCCAAACGAGAGCGCTTTCCGCCGCGGTAACCCATAGAACGCAATCAGCCATTCGGGGCGGTTTGTCCACCGTGGTATGCGGTAATTCTCGTAGTGCGCCGCTCACCGCGTCGAGAAGAGCACCGAGTATGGCGGCTCTCACGCTCTCGAAGCGAGACCAGAAGCCCTTTTCGTCCTGACGCCGGTCTTGCGGTATTCGGGGCAGATGAATGTTGATGCTGCGGTCGAGTAGATCGGGACGAGTGGCGACTTCGTTGATCCCGTTCAAAATTACCGGGCGGTTCACATCAAGGATGACCTCGTCCATGTCGGTGTACAGTTTCCTCTTGCTCACGCCACCTCCCGACGTCAGGCGACACAGTGCATCGGACAACGCCCCGCTCAATGCGCTGATGTTATCGAGCGCCAGGAGTTGCGCCTTCGACGCCATGATGGCCAGTTCATTCTCGTCGCGCGGCGCAGCCCGGATCGGCACTTGGTTCGGGTCAATCACACCCTTCAACACTGCGCTGAGAGTGCTCTTTGAACTCCCTTGCTCCCCATGGAGCCCCAAGACGAAGTGTGGTCCACTGGCTCGGAGAGCGCAGAGGCCAAAGCCCACGATCAGACGAAAATCGTCGTCAGATGCCACGTTCACAAGCGGCCGAAGATCGTCGACGGTACCGCCGCGCATCGGAACCGGGAGTGCCCTCATGCTCGGCGAGCGAACGAACCGGACAGGAGAATAGGGCAAGACCTCCCATCCATCGCCCGAAATCTTCACAACGTTCCAGTTCGGCCCACCAAGGTCAAGGTAGCTGGTACCGTCCATCTCTGCCACCCGCATGTAAACAGCATGCTCTTGGGTTTGATCGCCGTACAGTGCCGTGCCCTCGATGACGCCCAGCGCGTCGTTCAACGCTTGACTGGAAGGCGCGGCTTGGTACAGCACGAAGTAGCGCTGGCGCAACATGCCAGACAGCGCTTTCGATCGAATGGGATAGGTTTCTCGATGCCCGTCTCGCTCGATGCTGGCGTAGGCGTCATCTCCGTGATGAAACAGTTCGAAGTCGGCTGCTATTTCGGCCAATCGGGTCGCGTGCGTAGCTCCACCATCGGTACGCCCAGCAGACTCCACGTTATCCGTATCACACTCCGGCTCCCATTCCGGTGTACACACTGCGAGCCGCAAGAACTCGTCTCGATCATTGCCTTCGCGTTGAAACCAGTCGGCAACATCCTCTCCATCTCCGAGTCCCGGAAGTTCTACCACCTTAACGCTGGCAGCAACGCCGTGAAGTGATGCTGCCGCCGCTTGCCCGTACTTGTACCCAGCCGCATCGTTGTCGGGGAGGACGATTGCGGGTCTGCCGCGCAGGACTTCGGCGTGATCCTGCTGCCAGGCGCTGCCATGGGGGCCGCAGAGGGCTGAAAACTCTTCGCCTTCGAGCGCTCGTACGCATTTTTCGCCCTCGGCCACGAAGATGGGTACGGTCCTCGCCACACTCGTCAAAGCCTCGCTTCGAAACGGGAGAGGTTTCGCGCCGTCCATTCCGCGCTGCGAGGTGCCGTCCTTACTGAGGTGGTGCCAGGACGCCCGTTTTTGAATCTCACCATGCTCATTTTCCTCTTCGTACCTCTTCTTCAGGAGACGCCGACCGTCCGGGTCGAAATATTCGTATGTATCTGTGCATCTCGACTTGTTCATTGGTGCCTCCCACCGCAGCCGCATTTGCCGCAGAGGATGTGGCGATAGGATACTGGGAGCGTTGGACGCGGAGGAAGTTGTCCCGCGTACTCTTCCCGAGTACAAAAGGCCTGGTCGCCAGCGTCATTCAGAAATCCGGCGCAGCGAACACCCTGTCCCTGCCGCAGATTCACATGGCCATCGCAGACCGGACACGAGTTCTTTCGGTTGAATCTACGCATAGCTCCCTCCGTGCTTATCGGCGCAGGCGGACGGAAACGAGCGCGGAATCATGCTGGTACACTGGATGTGTGGAGTGGTCATCACTGTTCTACAGCTCCTAACCGTCTCCAGTCTTCTCACTGGCGACGGTTTTCTATGTGAACAAACTGTGTGAATTGGCGTCTCTTCACGAAAGCGGTTGGGCCTGGGTCGACGCCAGAACGGCCCAGGCGTAGCTCTGCAAGCAAATGTTCAAGTCGCGGCGCGAATGGATACCTCTTTTCTCGGCACCCCGATCCACACCGCAGTCTTTCGAACTACGTCCCTATGAACGGCGACCCTTGGTGTCGGACTCGTTTACTAGGGCATCGACCCACTCTTGGATTTGTGCGGCGGGCCAGAGACGTTTTCCGCCCACTTTCACGCTGGGAATTTCCCCCCGGTACGTCATCTTCAGAAGCGTCGTCCGCTTGATGCCCGTCTTGTTGATCGCTTTTTGCGTGTCCCAGAACAGCTCTTCCATGTGTTCGCCTCCGTGCGGTGAATGAACATTGCGGCACGATGATAGGCACCGTGCATCTACGTTCATCATGGTCACGTTGGAAGGCTGAAAAACTCCAGAAAACTCCGAACAATTCCCGAATCTAAGATTTTCGTTTCGGCCGCAGTCTGGCCACCGCTGTCGAAAGCTTCTCCAGGGCATATTGCCCGCGATAGTAGTACAGCGTGGAACCCGAGATGCTCATGTGGTTGGCGACGTTCTTGTATATGAGCTTGTCGTGCTCGCGCAAGCAATCCAGAATCGCTTGGTCATACGCCTTGCGCGCGTCATCGCGCTCATACGTATTTCCAGGGCGTCGACCGCGCGGCGATACTCGAACGACGTTGTCCTCGAACCATCGATGCAGCAGACGTGCCTGCTTGTGGACTTCCGGCGCGGCGTTTGAAGTGATAACTCGGGCGTCAACGTACGCCCATAGGGTCGCGCCGTCCGTCGTCACCGGCTCCACGAGGCCGTAAAGCGTTGCCTTTCCCGCACTGGTTTGACGCCGGACCACCAAGCCGACCCAGGCGGTGGGGTCATCAGGGAGGAGAGGAGGCAGTAAGGCATCCAGGGGGAATTTATATCGTTCGGCATACACAGCAAGACTTTGCGCGCCCGCCGGAATCGGCCCCGGCGTCATGGAATCGGTTAGTAAATTGGTGGGCGCGTACTTCCCCGGGGCAAAGTGTTCGTCTTTGAAGCGCCTCACGCTTTCGAAAGCAGCGTCGTTACACCAGTGATCGGGCAACGGGACGTTCGGATCGGTCGTGAAGAGCGGAATATCGCATCTTGTGTGTCGATCTACTGGGACCTTTCGTTTTCCACGCTCCTCGGCGTTGAACTGTGCTCGAACGCGGGTACAATACCACCCACCGCAACCACCGCATACCGTCACTGGCTCCCGGCAGTAATTGCACGACCTCGAGTCGGTGCCTTCGTCTGCGGTCGTAATCTGCATGCAGGAACTGCATTGCCACCATGCCGTCCCTGCGGCTACCATCACAGGCTTCTCGCAGAATGCGCACGTCTCGGATATTACGCGCGCATCCTCGGTACCCGCGTCAGGTATCCCAGGATTATTGTTGTGCGCCACCGGGCTAAACCGCTCCTGTATCCGATATCGACTCGCGATTCGCGACTGCCAGTTGCCACCGTTCGACAGCCTCTGACAATCACACCGCGCAGCGCGGTGGCCGGTTGCGTTTATTCGGTCGGGATGCTGCGTTTCCCATAGTTTAGCGCGGATTACGGGCAGTACCGAACGGGCGCGGATCAATGTGGACGGATGTTCTTCCGCTTAAGAGCAGGCGCTAAGACCATTTGTTAGTCGGGTCGCCACTCGCATACTGGACATCATCGCGCTGCAATTGCGCTGCAAAACTACCCTGAACGGTCTCGAATCAGGTCGAACCCTGGTGAACGCCATAGGCTCGTTTTTGAGGCGGAGACTGGCGAAAACGAATCTCGCCGAACCTTCTTGAACGTTAGAAAGGCAATTAGGAAACCGCTGCTCTATCCACCTGAGCTATAGGGGCATGAACCCAAATTGTACATGGTGTTCGGCGCAGGGACGCCAAATAGAGAATCGCCAAAGCGGCTCCTCCGACGCCATCTAGCATGTTCGCTCTTGGGCGATACTCGTACGTGCATCCACCTTGAGTTAGCGACCTCACCCCGGAGGATTTCATCCGTCGTAAACAATCCAACGCCACATCACTCCGCTCTATCGATGACACAGACAGAGCCCAGGTGGCGAGTGGCCTCTGCGGTTAATCCCGGTCCTTCGGGCGGTTCAGCCCGTCCCAGTCGTACCGTTCGAGTCCGGCGATATCTGCGTAGTCCGCGGTGTTGTGGGTAACCAGGATGAGTTGGTACCTCATGGCTGTGGCCGCATTGACTAGATCGAGCGCTCGTGAGTTCACTCGGTGGCCCTGCTCTTTCAATTGCTGCCGTAGCGCGGCGCAGCGCTCAGCGATGGGCGTGGTAAGAGGAATGATGCGGATGCCTCGCAGGAACTCCTGAAACTGTGCCTGCACCTCATCAAGATCGGTGGTCGGGTTCAGCGACGCGTCACCGACCTGCACCTCGCCTCCAATCATCCCGGTGAACCCCTCTGGCACGTCCTCGCCGACCGTCCTCACCGCTTCGTGAATAATTCAGGCTAGAGGTGTCGAGGTTGCTGCCGGGAATAATCCCTGAGACCAATCGAATGCCGGCGCTGGTCATGAGGGTGAGAGATCAGAACCTTCCGGCGAGGTCGCCCCATGACGCAGCCAGGTCTTTGTCGCCCTCGATTTGCATCTCCTCGGGAGAGCGGCGGCCCATGATGAAGAGCCACAGGTCGGAGGCGTTGCCCGCGACGGTTACATCGGCCGGGCCTTCGTCTGGAGAGGCGGTGATGCCGGAATTGTCGAAAGAAATGAGCCAGCGGTCGGGTCCGGGGTACCCTCTGGGTCCCTCGCGGAGGAGGATCTTCTGGCCGTGGCGGCGATCCTTGTTGTTTTCGTACGCGGGATCCTCGCGGAACATCATGAGCATCTCGTCGATGCCGTCGCGGGCCAGGGCTTCGTCGATGGGACGGGCGATGCCATGGGCGTCCTCGGCGTCCCAGCGGTGGACAGTGGTCTCCATGGCAAGGCGGCGGAAGACGAAGGCACCGGTCTGGCTAGGCGGGACGAACGTCCAGACGGTCTCCTCGGGTTCGAGATCGACGAGGGCGGAGTCGAGCTCATCGCCAGCTTGGCGAGTGAAGGCCACAATGCCGTCGGGCCGCGATTCTTTGGGGAAGCCGGCCTTGTCCCAGGCGGTGTATCCGGGCAGCCTGGCATCACGATCGGCGGCCACCTCTTTGAAGGCTTCCCGGCTGAAGCCTCGCGGCCGCTCGCGCACCCACTTCAGCCAGAAGGTATAGACGCGGCCCATATGGGCGGTCACGGCGGCGACGTCCCAGCCAGGGCATCCCTTGATCGACCGGTCGAAGCTCAGGTCGGCAGCCTCGAGGATGGCCGCGCGGTTGCGGCGGAAATGGTTGAGGTAGTAGGCCTTGAGGGCCACCCGAGCCGGCTCCGCCGGCGGGGTACCCGGGTCGGCTTGGGGCAGGTGAGACTCGTTCATCACGCTTTTCGGGCTCCTCCGTCGCCTTGTTGTCCTGCGGGTCAAGGGTGCGCGAGTTTAGCACGAAGCGCGGGAGCGTGCGGGAAATCGGCTTCCCAAAACGTTACCTGTCATGTGATCAGGTGCACTGTGCCCCTGCACGATCTGGATCAGGACTACGAAGAATGCCCTGGTAAACCTCCATGTAGGTGATGATACTGATTAGCACACCCGTCAGCGAGCAACGCCTCAATGAGAGCCACCCTCTCCGCCAGATCGACAAGCGCAGCGATACATTGATCAGAGTCCAGCAGATACGGCATACCCTACGCGAGCCGACCGCCACTGTCCTGTCCCCGCTGGCTTCGGAGATCAGCGAGCAAGTCGTCTATATCGACACCGGCGAGAGCGCCAACTGAGTGATGCAGCCCACGTCGTGCCCCTTCCACGTCGTCCGTCCAGGGACCGAGCGAGAATTCCTGCTCTACGCGATAGGTCTCGCCATCGTGCTCAACCAGTACCGGACCGCCTCGCAGGCGAACCTGCTCAAAGACTTCGTGTGGATCGGCCAGGAACTGGTCGAAATCAATATGCAACGGTTCATGCGTCATACCGGTCTCACCTCCCCTCATGGTAGTGGGTAGTGTGGTTGTAGGCTGGGCACGATTGTCAGGCGGCGCAGTACTCAGTCCGGCGGGTGCGTTGCTCCTCGAGTCGTGCCGTGTTACGGCGTCCGCGCGTCCTCCTGCTGTTGTGTGTCCTGCGTGGCTTCTTTGCGGTCGCGCTTCTTCTTGTCGTCGAGCAGCGCCATCATCGCGGCGTACGCGCCCTCTGGGTCGTTTGGGTCCAGCCACGCGACATGCTTTGCGCCAGGGTCTTTCCCGGTCTTCTTCAACTCGCGTTCTTCCTGTGGGTCGATCTCTATAAGAGAATACTCCTTGATCTTATTCGTTAGAGATTACGTGCGCCATCAGGTTCACCAGCGCCACTGCAGTCCGGCATCCAGCTTAGCGATCCATGCCAGACGCCCTACTCCAGAAGACCTGCTATAGTAGAGGCGCCCATGTAGTAGAGGTGCCCAAGAGGGGGGAGAACCGTGAAGATCCGGCGTGCACTTGTCCTGTCGATTCTCGTCGCTGGCATTGCTAGTGACAGGGCGGCGGCTCCGGCGCGAGCAAGCACTGCCAGAGACAGTGCCGCACTGTCCGCTGATCCAGTCTTCACGACCTCAGATGCCAATGGGGAAAGCCTGCGGTATGTTTCAGGTCCTAGCCGGACAACCATTGTTGGCCAAGAGTTGATCATGTTGGCGCGACCTGGAAACTCGGCGTTCTGCCAGACCGGCTATACCTGTGCCTCTCTTGCCAGCGTGAATTGCCCCACCACGACCAACTCCACCGCGGGCCTGTGCGATAAGTACTACTCAGCGACAGGTGGGTACACTGGCGAAGCAGATGTACTCAATGCTGACCCTTCGATCCTTGGTAACCACGTCGTGCATGGCTACACGCCCCCGACTGATTCGTCTTCGGGCGAGGTAATCGTCACACTAACGGGGCTACCGCGTACTCCTACTCGACTCACCCTGTATTACCCTACGGCGCGCACCACTCCATACGCTGACCAAGTCGTCGTGTGCGATCTTAGTTGTGATTTCCAGAACTTGCGTTCCAGCGGTGTCGGCTCTGGCATTCTGGCTTTTTTTGATACCAGCGGCTCGAGTCAGGTCCAGATTTCGATCCACATTGAGAACGGTATTTTTGCCGCTATTCTGATCAGCGCTATGAACCTGACAGCGGTGGCCTACGATCACCTGTTTGTCCGTTCTGATCACGGTGTCAACCGCGTTTCCTGGAGGTCTACCAGGCGCGTCCTGGGCTTTCAGGTGTTTGATGGCAGCGTCCGCCTCAATCACCAGCTGGTGACCAGCTCTAGCTGGAGATATGAGTTCGCGACACGGCACCGGATATCACATCTTCGAATCCTGGCAGTTCCGGCCGATGGGTCATGGTAACGGACATTTGCATGAACATTGGTTGCTGAACCAACAACGCAAAGTCCACCTCCCGATCTCGGCAATATGATTCGTCGAGTTAAGAGTGCTTTTGAGTGTCCTCTCTGTCGATCTAGAGCGGTATTCATAGAGGTTGGTCCGAGAGGATGTAGCCACAGTGACGGAAGTAGCCAGCCGCATCGGTGGGTGTCACGGTGTCGATGGCGCTGCATATGGCCTCCTCGAGAGCCTCTCGGGTGCGTGCACCAGCGCGGCGGAGCGCCGACTTGATCTTGGAGAAGGCCAGCTCAATGGGCGAGAAGTCGGGTGAGTACGGTGGTAAGAAGAGCAGGGTACAGCCACAGTCGGTGATGAGACGCTTGACCGTCGCGCTCTTGTGACTGGAGAGGTTATCCAGCAGGACGATCTGGCCTGGGTGGAGGGTGGGCACCAGGAAGGTACGCACATACCCTTCGAAGGCGATGGTATCGGCGGCACCATCGAGGGTCATGGCCGCACCCACGCCGCTAAGTGAGAGGGCGGCAAAGAGGGTGATGTTTTTGCCATGATTGCGCGGGACCGCGCCGGAGGCACGCTGGCCTTTCGGAGCACGGGCGTAGCGGGGTGTCATGGCGATGGTGCTTCCGCTCTCATCAATCACCACAAACCGAGCGGGATCGCGGGTGACCAACTCACGCCACCAGGCGGCACGACGGTCTTGGTCCTGCTCGCTGGCCCTTAGCCTCTTTTTTTTCGTGTCCAGCCCACCCGTCCGACCATGCGACTCATGGTGGAACTGCTCACGGTGATACCGTGCGTCTGCTGCCACAACGTACTGTGTTCGTCCAGGGTCGCGTCAGGATGAGCGGTGAGTTGCTCGATCAGCGCCGGGTAGTGTGGAGGTGGAATGAGTGGTGAAGCGCCTGGCGCGGTGCGAGGTGCAATGCTGCCGGTGGTATGACGCTGTCGGACGTAGCGTTTGACCGTGGAGAGCCCGACACCGAAGTCACGGGCCACCGCACTCTTACTACGATTCGCATCAACCGCCGCCAGAATCTTCAGACGGAGATCGGGGGAATATGCTTTCATTCCCCATCATCGCATCCAAGTCAACCTCACTGCATGCCGCTCTAGGATACGGAGCCGGGGTTGACGCGAAGGTCGACAAGCTCCTGTCGCCCATCTGTCGACAGCGCGCAGTTGACCGTACCTTCCCACTGGCCAAGACAATATCACCTCGGTCGTTGTTCATGAGTTTGTCTTCACGTACTCGTAACTGCCGGCCTAGCCGAGCTACCTCAGGACGCTACAAGAAGCTCGGACGTGCACCCGCCGAGAGAAACCGCGCTATCCATGGTGCTTGCCACCTCGCCGGCGGTGATGTGCCGACGACCGCCCCTTGCTTTGCTCTCCTGTCACCGTGGACACGATCGGTAGGGGCGTTTTGCTCATGCCCAAGGGAAAGGCATCCGAGGCGCCCACGGCGGGAAGCCAGCCGCGGGCGCGCAAGAGCGCGTCGCCGGAGGGCATGACCATCGCGATACCAGTGTTGAGCATCAACACGCCGTACTGATAGAGCTGCAGGTACCGGCCCCATCGCCATTCAAGGGCGGAGAGCGGCGTACCCAGGACGCCCGCCCCGCCCAGTGAGGTATAGAGATTCCGAAACAGCGTTGCCACCGGGATGCGGGGATGAAAGAGAAGGGTGCGCATGGCGCCGCGCGATGGTGTCATAGTCATCACCGGTTGCGGAAAGACGGAATGGTGCACCGGATCGTAGACCAGCTCGCCGCCCTGGAAGAACTGGACCCGCTGATTCGCGACGTGGATCGCTTCGGTGCGTGGAAAGCCCAGGGCGCGAAGGCTGCCGTGGGTGTTGAAGTAGTCGAGGAAGAGGCCGCGGATGTAGTGCCCCGCGCCCAGGAAGTACAGCCATCTGTGCGCTCCGCTACCGCCCGCGATGCTGTTGGCCGGGCTGTCCCAATAGGCCGGCGCCTGCACCCATTGGAAGTCGCGCGCGCCGTAGTTCAAGAGATTACGGATATCGGTGACCAGGGTCGGTGTATTCAGCAACACCGCCATCAGGTGATGCCCGTTCCGCCAAGCCGACACCACCTGGCACAGACCTGAGTTGTCGGTCTGACCCGGTTTCACGCCATCCACACCGGGAAACCAGTACATGACCCGGTTGATGCTGGCCAGCCAGTGCTCGCTGTTATGGCGAGTTGGTGGGATGTGATAGCTGAGGGTCGATACGATGCGCCGGAACGTCGGGTCGCGCATGGCATAGATCGCGATGGTGGCGAGATCCCGCGCCGACGAATAATGGCCGGGCGCGTCCAGACCGTGCGAGGTGACATAGTGCGTGTTATGCATGTGGAGCTGGCGCGCCAGGTCGTTCATCATGGCCACGAAACGCGCCTCGTTCCCGGCCACGTGCTCCGCCAGGGTGATCGCGGCGTCGTTGGCCGAGTTGAGCAGCAGGCCATAGAGCAGTTGGCGTACGGTCAATCGCTCGCCCTCCTGCAAGACCATGGTCGATTCACCGATGGTGGCCGCTCGATATGACACGCGTACCAGCGAATCGAGTCGGGCATGCTGCAAGGCGACCACCGCAGTCGTAATCTTGGTCGTGCTGGCCATGGCCAGCCGCTGGTCCGGGTTCTTCTCATACAGCACTTTGCCGGTCTGCATGTCCACCAGAAAGGCAGCGCGTGCCTGGATGGGCGGGCGTGCATAGGCTAGCACAGTGCTGGCGGCAGAGAGGGGATGTCCGGCGGTCGAAGTACGACCGTGCAGTAGGTACGTGTGCCGGGCGGCAGGGAGTCGATGCGTCGATCGTGCCTTGCCGGGCTGCGAAGCCGCCGGTAACTGGGATGCCTGGCGCTGAGACGACGATACCGCCAGGCTCGATCCGTTGGTCACGGCCGCTACGAGTATGGCTGTTATGCAGGCAGCACCCTGGATGCGCCGCACGCCTAGCACGTTGCTTGGTCCCTGCTCATCTGCAGGTAGATTATCCTACCTGGCCGTCTGAGTCAAGCCGATTGGACCGCTTACTCAGATCGGCGGCAAATTCTCCTATCGCCTGGGCGGTCTGCATTGCCCGCTCAAGTGGAACGAGATGGCCCGCACCTTCGATCTCAACCAGCCGGCAGTTCGGCATCGTGTCGCGCAGGTAGCGCGTGTATTTGGGCGGTGTCATGCGATCCTCGCTCCCCACGATGGCCAGGGCCGGCAGGTCGATCTCTCTCACGACGTCCATGGCGTCAAACCCGTCGGCGGCCAGGTAATCCCCCTCGGTGATGCCTGGACCCGCCTGACTCATGGCGGTGTCGAACGTTTCGCGTAGCCCGGCGACGCTCTTGTCACCGGCCGCCCACTCGTATAGCAAATCGCCGGCAGCCGCGAAGTCGGTACGAAGCAGATGGAGGATGTCGGGCGAGACGCGCAGCCTGGCGCCGCTCCCGACCAGCGCCAGCCCGGCGAGCCAGGAAGGACGCTGCGGTTGCAAGGCCAGGCGTAGCGCAATGGCCCCACCGAGCGAGTGGCCGGCCAGCACGACCGGTTCGTCTCCCTCAATGTGGCTAGCTAGCCACTGTGCGTAGCCTTCGACGGTGTTCTCACCATGACCGCCTTTTCCGCCGTGGCCGGGCAGATCGAGAGCGGTGGCCATTGGCAGCTGATCGACAACCGGCTGCCAGAGCGCGCTCGATTCCCCCGCGCCATGGACACAGATGATGCGCACGAATGGTGCCTCCTTTGTCACTGTAGAGATGAAGTTCAGTTTATGGTGATTCTTCGAACGGCCGTATTCGATGCACACCTGCCGTGTCGGCAGCGTCTACCAGTTCCTCCGCGGTCTTTTGCAGCACCGGGTGGAAGGCCCGTGGGGCGACTTCGGCCAGGGGGACCAATACAAAGGCGCGCTGCGCTAGCTCGCGATGTGGAATCGTGAGGTCCGGTCCTTCGACTACACGGTCCGCATAGAGGAGAATATCTATATCGATCAGTCGCGGTCCCCAGCGGTAGGTGGGTCTCCGTCCCATCTGCTCCTCAATGCGTTTCGCCAGCCGGAGAAGCTCCGGGGGGTCCAGCTTGGTGGTCGCCGCCACCGCAAGGTTCAGGAAGCCCGGCTGATCGGTGACGCCGACCGGCTCTGTCTCGTACCAGGAGGAAACAGCCTCGACCTCAAGCTGTTGTTGCAGCGCCGCGACGGCAGCCCGCAGGTTCTGCTCCCGATCTCCCAGATTGCTCCCCAGTGAAAGGTACACCCGCTGTGTCACTCTCGAAGTCTCGCTCACGTGCAGCCCATCACACGCTCTCCCTGATGCTGCTCACCATTCTCCTCGCGGCATGCGGATCCGCGGCCGCGTCGCAGCCCCGCCGGGCCGTGATCGCGTCCCTGCCTCCACTGGTCCATCTGCCCGGCGATCAAGAAAGCCATCCCTCAGCCTCCAATGAGTGGTGGTACATCGTGGGCCACGTGCACAGCGGAAGTCGCACCTTTGGCTACGAAACCACCATCTTCAAATTTCTGCACATTCGACCGCCCGGATTTTCGTTTCCAGTTACGATCTATCGTACCGACATCGCGATCACCGATGAGCGTGCCCAGCGCTTTCATCAACAGGTCACCTACTACTTCCCACAGTCCGCGTCCCTCTCATCCCACGATCTCCAGGTCCACGTGGGCAGTGCCGCGCTGAGTGGCGCGCTGTCCAACATGACCCTGAAGGCTGGCTTCAAGCAGGGCGCCCTGAGCATGAACCTGTCCTCTCGGCGTCCAGCTATGTATGTGGGAGGCCGGGGATATATTCCGTTCGGCAATGGGTACACCTATTACTACTCCCTGACCGATCTCGCGACCCACGGAACTCTCAGCGTGGGCGGCCGGTCATACTTTGTGTCCGGCGTGTCCTGGCTCGATCATCAGTGGGGCAACTGGTCGTGGGCGGCGGTCCACGGGTGGACCTGGATGGCGCTGCAGCTCAACAATGGCATTCAACTGAGCATCTTCGATTTCCGCAGTACCAGCCAGCGGGTAAAGGCGGCCAGTGTCTTGCTGCCGAATGGACGTACCGATACTGTCTATCGCGCCACAATCACGTCAACCGGTACCTGGCGCAGCCCGCATACTCGTGGCATCTACCCATCCGGTTGGATCGTGCGCATCCCGTCGCTGCGGGCTACCCTGCATGTGACGCCAACGGTGCGCGACCAGGAGCTGGCGGTGCCCTCACAGGCGCGCGGCAGCTACTGGGAGGGCAGCGGCACGATCAAGGGATCGTATGGGGGACGAACCATCGGTGGTCTGAGCTATACAGAGTTGACCGGCTACGCCAAGGGTTAAGGAGGGACGGCGTCTGACAGAGTAATACGGGCTGACAGAGTCTTTGTAAAGCATCACCACCGGGCCCGTTCTGTACCTGAGGCGTGGTACACGCTTACCATGAGGCTGAGCACCAATGGCAGGAGGTAGCAGTGCAGTCATCGATGCCACAGCTCAAGCCCATGGACGTCACCGGGCTCCTCGACACCATGTTTGCTCTGTATCGTCGGAACCTGGCGCTCTTTATCGGCGTGGTAGCGGTATTGCAGGTACCGGTGGCCGTGATCGTCTTCCTCCTGCGCCTCAACTCGAACCCCCAGATGTTCACCGTGTATCACAGCGTAGACGGCACTGGTTCTACACCAACGTTCCACCCGGACGCCATCGTGGTCACAGGAGTGTCGTCGGTCGCGACTCTGGTCGTATCGTTTTTCATCACCGCGGCCCTGGCGCGGGCTATTTCTCGTCGCTACCTGGGCGAGCCTGCCAGCCTGGAGCAGGTCTATCGATCCATCGGTTGGAGCGTGATAGCCCGTCTGGTGGCGTACACCTTTCTGGAAATTGCCGCGGTGCTTGTCCTGACGCTGATAATTGGCGGCATCACGGTATTGCTGGTGCAGATTGCTCCGGCACTGGGTGCGCTCTTCGCCGTGGTTGCCTCCATAGCAGCCGTGGTGGCGCTGGTCATCGCCTTCATCCGGTTCGCGTTTGTCCCGCAGGTCCTGGTTCTCGAACGGACCCGCGTCTTTCAAGCGTTTCGTCGAAGTTGGACCCTGGTGTACGGATCGACCTGGCGCGTCCTCGGCTACCTGCTGCTGCTGTCCCTCATCGTGGCCATTACCAGGGGCATTCTCGGCGGGGTGGCCGGCGCGGCACTGACCTTCACCGGTGGGAGGGAGGGAGCCGCACTGGGCGGAGCGATTGGCGCAATTGCCGGCATTCTGATCGAGCCAATCAGGGCAGGTGGTCAGACGTTGCTCTACTATGACCTCCGGATTCGTAAAGAAGGATTCGACCTCGAGCGCCAGGTCTCGACCATGGAAAGCCCCGGACTCGCGTGAAATCGCGCGCGTTCAGTCTTCTCCTCGGATTCTCACTTCTTCTATCGCCCCATCCGACGCCAACAGCCTTCGCTTCCACCCTCTCCGTTGCTCAGTACATTCAGGAAGTGCACCGGATCCGGCTGCAAGTCGATGCGCTAGTGGGGGCGCCCACGGTTAGCACCGGCGCCGTCCGTTCGATTCAGGAACATCTGCGCCTGCTCGATCGCGTCCGACTGGCGGATGGCGCTGTGCTTGCCACCAACACAGCGGCGCTGGCCTCGCAGCTCTCGCCGCACAGTCAGAGCATCAACCGGCGGGTGGCTCACCAGGTGGATGCTCTCGATCTGATCTTGCGAGGACCGCCGAGCGCCGCCTCGCCTGGTCTACTTCGGTCCCTCGACACCGTGTTGCGAGACCCAAAGTTTCACGAGCAATGTCAGAATCTCGACTGTGCGCTGAATTGGTTGGGCAGCCAGCTACAAACCTTGCTCGACCGCCTGTCGTCGCGCGACAGCCCGTCAGCGAATCCTCTGGTCAAGCTGCTCGTTGGCGCGCTGTTTCTGTTGCTGGTGGGAGCGGTTGCCGTGCTGGCAGCCCGTGGCTCTCTTCGCCGGATGGTGGTGGACCTTCCACCGCCGGGTGCAACCGACCAGGGCCTGAACGAGCAGGCGGCTCGTCGGCGCGCCGACGATCTGGTTACCTCCGGCGAGCACCGAGCGGCCCTGCGCTATCTGTTTATCGCGACCATGCTCGAGTTGCAACGGCGCGGAGCACTGACCCTGCAACCAGGGCTCACCAACCATGAGTATGTGGCAGCAATGCGCGCCGCGAAGTCCGCGCCGAAGACAATCGAGCAACCACTCCGGCAATTGGTAGTGGAGTTCGACCGCGCCTGGTACGGCCATCTTCCCTTTGGCCCGGGCGACTATCAACGGTGCAATGCGCTGGCACGGCAAGCGTTGGACGGTCTCGAGCCGGCGAGCGCGGCATGAAGGTGAGCCTGCAACGCTTCCTACCGGTCGTTGCGCTCCTGCTCGGTCTGGCCATCGTCGGCGTGATCGCACTCCTGGAAACAACACCCGCCACCGACCTTCCAGGCTCTTCCAGCAGTGCCAGGCCGGACGGCACTCTCGCTCTGTACTCGTGGCTGGGCAGTATCGGCTATCACGTGGTGCGGAGCAGTGACCGAGGGCTGGGGCTGGGTTCCATGGCTCCGGCGCGAGCTACTCTGCTGGTTCTTGCTCCCTACACCGATGTGCCGGACGATCAAGCTGCTGCCATCGAGCGTTGGGTTTCAGCCGGTGGGCAGGCGGTACTGGCGACCGACGGCAGCTACGGAAGCGTACCGTTCAGGCGGCTCGGCATCCGTGTTGTTTCCACGCTGCCGGAACCTGTCGAAGTTGTTCAACCGTTGTTCCACTCGCCACCCGTCTCTCACCTGGCCGGCGAGGCAGCCGCGGTCGCGACCGGCCTTCCGCCGGTGGCAGTCGGCGCGGTGTCGGCCGGCGGAGCAGTAGTGATGGCCGTGCCGCGCGGCGCTGGTCGTTTCTGGGTTGTGGCGGCGCCAGATCTGCTGGATAACGCCCACATTGGGCGCGAGGACAACCGTAAGCTTCTGCTAAACATGGTCGGCCCGGTGGGCAGGACGGTGGTCTTCGATGAGTTCACCGCCCCGCCGGCCGGGGGCGGCGCGGCGTTCAACTGGCTTGCCGACTCCGCCTGGGGGGTCGCGGTGCTGCTCGCTCTGACGCTCGCACTACTGTATCGCTGGCTTTCGGGTATGCGCCTCGGGCCTGCGGTCGTCCCGCTACGCGCTGACTGGCGTCCGGCTAGCGAGTATGTGGTGTCGATGGCCGGATTGATGCGACGGGCAGGCAAACGAGGTGACATTTTGGTGCAGTACCAACAAATGCTGCGCCGCACCATGCAGCGTCGCTCGGTCGATGACACGGTAACACCCGCCATTCGAGTTGAGCGTGACGCCGAGGTCGATCGTCTGCTGCAACCGCCACCTTCCCTATCGGAACAGCAGTTGATCGAGCGGGCCGCTCGTATCATCGAGTGTGAAGAGCAATGGAGGAATGCCCGTGACTGAGCCAGACGCGGTGGCGCCGGCGACCGCCGCGAAACTGTACGAACAGCTGAAAGCCCAGGCAACGCGCATCCTGGTGGGTCAGGACGCGGCATTCGAGATGCTCTGTGTGGCCCTGTTTAGCGGCGGTCACGTCTTGCTGGAAGGTGTCCCGGGGACCGCTAAAACGCTGATGGCGAAAATCGTGGCTCGGCTGGTAGACGCTCAATTCCGCCGCATCCAATTCACCCCCGACCTGATGCCGTCGGACATTGTCGGTACCAGCGTGTTCGATCTGGCGGCCGGGCACTTTTTTCTCAAGCAAGGGCCGGTATTTACTCAGATCCTGCTGGCCGATGAGATCAATCGGGCACCGGCCAAAACACAATCTGCGTTACTCGAGGCCATGGAAGAACGGCAGGTGTCGCTCGAGGGGGAGCGCTACGCCTTACCATTCCCTTTCTTGGTGATTGCGACCCAGAACCCGATCGAATACGAGGGCACCTATCCGCTTCCCGAAGCGCAACTCGACCGTTTCCTGTTCAAGGTCCTGGTCACCTATCCCGGCAACGAGGCGGAGCTGCAGGTTTTGCACAACTATCACCGTGGCTTCGATGCGCGAGAGCTGGAGGCGGTCGATCTGACCCCCGTGGCCGGGCCGGAAGAGCTGCGAGCCGCCATGGCTGAGATCGCGGGCGTCACCGTCGACCAGGGAATCATGACCTACATCCTAGCCATCGTGGACGCAACGCGCAACACGCCTGACCTGCTGCTGGGGGCCAGTCCCCGTGCCTCCATCAGCCTGCTGCTCAGCGCTAAAACGCTGGCCGCTCTACGCGGCCGATCCTTCGTCACTCCCGACGATATCAAGAGCCTGGCCGGGCCGGTGCTCCGCCACCGCTTAATTCTTGAGTCGAGCGCGGAAATCGAAGGTCTCACCACCGATAGCATCATTAGCCGGCTGCTCGCTCGCATTCCCGTACCGCGCTGAACGCGATGGTCATTCCGACCTGGCGACTTCTCCTGCTGGGACTGATCGGCGTGCCGATCGCCGGCATCTCTGGGTCGCATTCCACGGCGCTTTTGATTGCGGTGCTGTGGCTGGCGGGCGTCGCGCTAATGGCCGCGATCGATTCCTGGTTCGCACCGGGTGCTGGCGGCCTGACCTGGTCCCGGCAGCACCAGCCGAAACTCTCTCTTGGCGCCTGGAACGAGGTCTCGCTCGACCTCCACAACCATGCCGGTCGGACTGTGACCTTTCAGGTACGCGACTCTGTGCCGTCTCTGCTTCAAGCCCGGCAGGAGGCCGGCGACGGCTCGTGCCGGGCCGGGGCCACCTGGCAATTGACCTACCGCGTGTTCCCCATACAGCGCGGAGAGTACCAATTCGGCCCGCTCACGGTGCGATACCTGGGGCCACTACGCCTGGCCTGGCGCCAGCGCACCCTGCACTTCGAGGACCCGGTGAGCGTGTATCCCAACGTGAGCGCGATTCGTCGCTACGAAGGCCTGGTGCGGCAGGGGTTGCAGCAGGAAATTGGCCTGCGGAGATCGCGTCGGTGGGGCGCCGGAACCGAATTTGATCGGCTGCGCGACTACGCGCCTGACGACGAGTACCGGCGGATTAATTGGAAGGCCACCGCGCGCCGGCACAGCCCGGTGGTGGTTGACTATCGAACGGAACAAAGCCAGAACGTGATCGTCGCGCTCGACGCCGGTCGCCTGATGTCGACTCGCCTGCCGCTGGTGAGCGACCTGAACGGTGAAGAGCCTCTCGGGGGCCGGCCGGTAGACCAGCCGGAGTTGGTGGAGGCGAAAGCGCTCAGCCGCCTCGATTACAGCTTGAACGCCGCGTTGCTGCTGGCTTACGTTTCACAAAAGTACGGCGACCGGGTGGGGTTGCTGGCGTTCACCGACCGGGTCATCCGATTTCTTCCACCCCGCTCCGGAAAACGGCAGTATCTCGCCATTCTGGAGGCGCTGCACGATCTGAAGCCGGAAGCAATCGAGGCTGATTACGCCGTGGCACTTGGCTATCTGGCCTCGCGCGCATCACGCCGCTCTCTGGTGGTGTTGTTCACCGACATTGTGGAACCGGACGCCGCGCGGCCTCTGGTCGGCAGTTTATCCGTCCTTGCGAGGCGTCATTTGCCGTTGACCGTCACCCTGCGCGACCCCGCTATCGAGCACCTGGCCTCCGCCTCGGTGGTGGATTCTCAAAGCGTGTACGAACGCGGCGTGGCGCAGGCGCTGCTCTCCGATCGGGAAGAAATTCTTCTTCGCTTACGACAGAGCGGTGTATTGACGCTGGATGTCCCGGCCGACCAGCTCTCGCTCTCGCTACTCAATCGGTATCTCCAGGTCAAGACACGCGGCCAGCTGTAGGGACAGTAGTGTTCAAGCGCTGGTCAGTGTTCACCTGATATGTCGAGCGTGCACTATCTGATGTCTGCACCGTCCGCACCACAGCCACAATGATCGCGTAGGGGACGGTGCACCGTGTATTCGTTCATAGCATCTGGTGCGCCCCCACTGTCCGCGATAGCGTCTGTAGCCCGGTTCCTTGTGCCGGGCTGCGGCCTGCCGCTGGGAGTGTCCACGATCCGGCTGCATTTCGTCCGCGATATTCCAACACCTAACACACCGTACTGGAGACATGATCGCCCTGCCGCCTGTGCCATGCCGGATCACCCGATGCGGACGACTCCCACCTATGCTGCGCACCTCACTTCTGCCCAGCTGTCCGCTCATCAGCATCGAACCGGTACGGCACGACTCGAAGCTGGGGTCGCGAGAACAGGAGATACCCGTAGAGCAGCGCGCCCGTCGCGAGCGATACGAGCCATTTCAGGGGATCGGGCGCATCCGACGGTGAGAAAAAGCCTTCGATGGAGCCGGCGATAATCAGCAGGGGAACGGCGCCAACGATGACGGCTACCGCCCGGCGTCCGGTCATGGCCAGCGCGTCCTGGCGGCGTTGCAAACCGGGGCGCAGTATGGCATCCCCCAGCATCAGCCCGGCCCCGCCCGACATGAAAATCACCGACAGTTCGATCATGCCATGCGGCAGCACAAACGACCAGAATGGCCGGCTCAACCCATACTGCGCGACCATCGCTCCCACTGCCCCCAGCATGATGCCGTTCTGCGCCATCACGTAGATGGTTCCTACTCCCAGCAACATCCCGCCGGCAAAGGCAAAAAACGCCACCTGGATGTTGTTGAGCATGATGAAATTAGCGGCCACCGAGTGATTCTCAGTGGCGCTCTTCACCCACAGATGATGATGTACCATCACACTGCGCAACTGCTCTGCCTGCCCTGGCATCAGCACATCCGCCATCGAGGGCCGGGCCGCAACCAGCACGGCCGCCACCACGGCGGCGAACAAAAAGACGCTAAACGCCGCGAGGGTGTAGGGCGCCGCCGCTCGATACGCGGCAGGGAAGCCGTAGCGCAGGAAACGACCGGCCTGTACAGGACTCAGTGGGCGATCTTGATACACCATTGGATGCGCTCGGCCGACCAGTCCATTCAGATAAAGCGTGACGCGGTCGTCCGGGAAATCTCGGCGAGCGAGGGCCAGATCGGAGGTGGCGTTGCGATACAGACGGCCAATCTCGAGTAGCTCGGCGCCCTGCATTTTGCCCAGCCCACTGTGGGAGGCCCGACGAGTCAAGGCGTCCAACCGCTCCCAGCGCTCGCGCCGGCTGCTCATAAATTGGTCGCGCTGCATGGCTGTGCCTCCGTCGTTCACAATTGTACGAGTCGCTGATCGACTACATGGACCAATGTGCTGAGCATGGCAGAGGAGACGCTGTATGGCGCAGGACTACCGGGTGAACACCCCTGAGGCGGTGGCCATCGCCTACGACGTTGCGGGCATCGCCACTCGCTGCCTGGCGCAGCTGATCGACCTATTCTTTATCGCGTGTTGGGGTACGGCCCTTCTCATCGCGGGAGTGCTCCTGGCGTCGAACGGTAACCTGGCACAGGACGTAGCCGTGATCCTAATCCTGACTGGCGGTTTCCTGCTCATCTGGGGCTACTTTATCGTCTTTGAGACTATCTGGCAGGGCCAGACGCCGGGCAAGAGAACGCTCAAGATACGGGTGCTGAAGACCTCCGGCTATCCAATCACCGTGGTGGACGCCGTCATACGTAACCTGGTTCGCTTTGCCGATCTGCTACCCGGCTTTTACGGTGTAGGCCTGATTACCATGTTTTTCAGTCCACAGGCGAGAAGGCTGGGCGACTACGCCGCGGGGACGGTCGTGGTGCGTGAGCGGCCGGCGGTACGGTTGAGCGATATGGGACCGGTCTCGCCGCCGCGACGTCCCGAGCTCGCGGCGCCCGCTGCCCTGGGAGCGGTGGACCCGGAAGAGCTCACCTGGGATCTCCGGGCACTGACACCACGGCACAGCCAGCTGATCGACAGCTTCCTGGAGCGAGCTCCTACCCTGCAAGACGCAGCCCGCCTCCGGCTCGGCGACGAGATTGCGACGCGGATCGCCGATCACATCGGGGCACGTCATCCACTCGACGCCGTGCGCTTTCTGGAACGAATCGCCTACCTTCTGCGGCTGGAACGCTGATTCATCTCTCCGATCGATACAGACCACGCTGTTGGATGTAGGAGTACACCGAGTCCGGCACGTAGTACCGAATGGAGCGAGCTTCTGCCACGCGGGCGCGAATCTCCTCCGAACTGATCTGCAATTGCACCACATGCACCATCTGAATCTGGCGACGAATATCGGGAAAATGTCGCTCAATGGACGCCCAATCGACGGCCTGAGCGGATGGGCGATCCAGCACCACCAGTTGGAATTCAGCCAGCAGCCGCTCCGGCAGATGCCAGCCATGGAGATCGCGCAGCGCGTCGCAGCCGACCAAGCAATACATTTCCGTGCCGCTTTGCAGCTCTTTCCGGAACTGGCGCAGCGTGTCCAGGAGATACGACATACCGGGACGCTCGACCTCGATCAGCGACAGCGCAAAGAGCGGATTGTCCTCGATGGCTCTCCTCACCATGGCCACGCGGTCGGCCACCTCGCTCACTGCCACGCTCTGTTTGTGCGGCGGCCTGCCATTGGGCACGAAAAAGACGCGGTCGAGATGGAGCGTCTTAGCTGCGTCCTGGGCGGCAGCAAGATGGCCGATATGGATCGGATCGAAAGTCCCTCCGAAAACACCCACCCGTCGCGCCACCGTCACGCCACCGCAGCCGGCGCATTGATGGTGGCGTCCGGGAAGGCGTGCCCGAAGGTCCAGATTGCCTGGGAGGTGGCCTCCCAGGTATCCGCCCAGAAGGAGAGCGAGGCGGTCCAGGTGTCCACTGCAACAGTGTCCACGCGCAACTCTGGCCCCGGGCTGGACAAGACTGACGGAACGGATTGGAGTAGCGGGATAGCCTCTTCGCGTATCTCCGCGGGGTTCGCGGCGCGAGGAAACGTGACCGACAGATGCGTCACGTGGCCGCCCACCGCAGTCCGGTTGGTGACCACACCGTTAAAAATCGCCGCGTTTGGCACCAGGATCAATTCGTTGTCCCGGCTGCGGAGATGCGTGGTTCGCATCTCAATATCCAGCACCGTCCCCTCATGATTCAATCCGTTTGGTCCTACCACGCTGATCAGATCGCCAATGGCAAACGGTTTCTCAGCGAGAAGGTAAACGCCTGCCACCAGATTTTGTAGAACCGCTTGAAGCGAAAGACTGGCGGCCAGACCGGTGACGCCAATAAAGGTGGCCAGAGGCGCCGGCCCCACGCCAAAGAGGTGGAGTACGTATATGACGCCGACCACCCAGGCCGCGATCCAGCCCCCCCGCCCCAGCAAAATGGCCACGTTTACCTGGAATCCGCTGCGTTCCAGCCCGCGTCGCAGGCGAACGGCCATCATCCGCGAGACCAGGAAGGTGATGATGAGCACCAACACGCTCAACAGCGCCGGCTCCAATTCGCCCGATAAGCGATCACCGAGGCGCTCCAGGGGCGCGAACCAGTCGATCGCTTCAGCCCTCATGAGCGACACCGCCTATATCCGTCTATCATCTCGCCGGAATTATCGCAGGTCATTCGGCTCTCTCACGGCTCGATCCCAATGGTGGCGATCCGGACGGCGCTTGGCATCCCGCGCACAGTCGATCCCCGCCCGGACTGTCGGGCCTGGCCGAGCCCCACAACGTCCACGGCCACGTCAACGTATCCGGCCGATGCCAGGGACGGAGAGAAGGGTAACGACTCGGCGCGAATGGTTCGCCCGGCCGGCCAGGCGCGGAGTGGCAACCAATCCCAGGTGGGGCTGTCCGTCGAGACCAGCCACCGCGAGGAGAAACCGGGGTGAGTTCCTCGGTACACCGGACTGAACAAAAATCGAATTGCCGCGCTGGAAGACAGGCCCCGGGCCACCCGCCAGTAGGTCTCCAGGCCAACGGCCGGCCGCGAGCGGTTGAGCGAGCCACCGCGAGGGTGAACCACGAAGCCCACCAGCGACAGAGCAGCCCAGTGGACCGCCGTCCGAGTCATCGTGCCGTCGTGCCGAAAGGCGAAGCCATAAAAGTCGGCGGGGAACTGGCGCCGAGTGCTGCCCCGCTCTGCCACCAGCACGCCGTCCTGTGCCTGGACGATGCCGTACCCCGAATGCAGTGCCGCCACCAGCTTGGCGTGCAGGACCTGGGGCGTGACCGGTAAGGATGGAATCGAGGCGTCGAGCGCGAGATACCGAGCGGCGGGAGCATTGCGCGGATGGATGGTGGGCAGGAGATAGATCCACGGGCGATCGGAGAGATGCGGCTCGATCTCATCGGCGGCCGCCACCACAGCGCGCGGCGGGATCGAACGAAGCAGACGATTCTCAAGGGCTTGATGCGCAGCCGCGCTCGGCGCCCCGTATCCGGCGGCCAATGGAGAGAAGCCGTAGCGGCGGCTGTCGAAGCCGGCCGCCACCAGAACCAGGGTGCAAAGCAGCGCCGGCAGCCAACGACTGGTTGGGCCGGCTAATCGCGCGAAGCAGCGAGACACGAACCCGGCGCCAAGTGCTGCCGAGGCAACGACGAAGGGCACAATCTCGGCGGAGTATTGGTAGAAACCGCTGTACATCCGCGGGTCCGCGCTCAGCATATTGATGAGCAAGGAGGGCGCGACCAGCAGCATGATCGGAAGGCCCAGCAGAGACACAAACCCGAGGGGATGCATGAGATATCCCAGATAGGCCACCCGGCTTTCCGAAGTCAGCACATGAATAATGACGCCAGGGTGGTGCAGCGCCGCCAGTACCACTCCGTCCACCCCGTGTCCAAGATAGGCATAGCGGCTCAGGTAGGGGGAGTGTCCCGCCGGATTGAAGGACGGTATCAGTACCAGGATGCTGAATCCGAACCACCCCAATCCACAGATAATGCTCATCCAGCCCGCATACGTTCGCCCTCGCAGCAGTAGCCACAGGCCGATGCCCGCGACCAGGAGACCAATTTCCTCTTTGGTGGACATGGCCAGGCCGGCCGCTACCGCGTATCCCGGCATCCATCGGCAATACGCAAAGTAGAGCGCCCAGAGGAGGAAGCACGCGCTTAACACCACGGGATGGAAGTCGTCCAACACAGCATTCTGCAGACTCGGGTGCAGCAGATAGGCCGCTGGGAACACCAGGGCCAGCCACGCTCGGCCCAGTGCCCGGCGAGCCAGCAGATAGGCAGGAACCGCGCCCACGCTAACCACCACCGCCTGCGCCACCAGCAAGGTTTCCGGGCCGCTGTGCAGCAGGTAGAGGGCGGAGAGAGCGATCAACAACGGCTCGACGTGGATGGCAAACCGCGAGGTCAACACGCGCCGCCCCACAGCCATATCGGAGAAGTGCATCAGATTGCCGTGTAGCGTGTTCCAGGCCGCCTGGTCCATGTTGCCCAAATCGAAGGCGTGCGATTGGTAGGCCAGGTGTCGAGCCACGCTGAGCCAACCCAGCACGACGGCGAACCCAATCACCATCAGCCCCAGGCAGAACCAGGGTCCCCACTGGTTCACGCGGCTGGACGGCGCATTTTGCCCGCTCGGGGTCCACACCGGGAGGGCGAGTGCCGCGCTCACCGGTGCTCAGCGCTGGGAGCGGTCCCGGCGGCAGGGAGCGCCGCCGGTGGCAGAAGCAGGGCGCCGACCATGCCGGGCAGGGCGGTGTTCATCACGAACATGAGGAAAGCCGCCAGCGCGGCGTGAGCCGGCGGAACCCCGTAGTGCCCCAGCAGCACCACGGCTGCAGCCTCCCGGATTCCGAGTCCGCCGATGGTGAGCGGCAGCACATTGGTCAGTATCACCAGTGGAAAGGTCAGCGCCACCACGCTAAACGACCAACTGCGCCAGCTCAACAGGATCAGCCCAAACTGCAGCAGAACCACGACAAAGGAAAGCGCCGTCAGCACCAGGTAGGTCGTGGTTGCACGGGTGGAGAGCGATTCGAGACTACTCCACACGCGCTCCAGCTTGGCCCGCGGTGGAAACCGAAACGAGACAGCACTGAGCCAGACCAGGAGCCTGCCAGGCGAGTAGACCAGAAACAGCCCAACGATCGTCACCAGCAGGAAAGCCGCGCCGGCTAACGGGCCCAATAAGCGCCACGCGCCCGCGACCGATAGCGCCGCCAGGACTAGCACATCCAACCCCTTATCGATCATCACCAGGCCGCCGATTTTGAGTTTTCTGGGGTCGCGCAGATAGGCGGCGCGGATCAACTCGCCAATCCGGGCCGGCGTCACCAGCCCCAGCCCCATGCCGCCAATGAGCGAGACTGTGCTTTCGAGGAAGGACGCCTGAATGTCGCCGGCTCGCAGCAAGAGGTGCCAGCGCAGGGCCTTCAGATACAGAAACGGAGCAGTCAAGAGCAGGGCCAGTGCCACATACTCCGGTCGCGCGGACTGCAGTGAGGCCAGCAAACGCTGCGGGTCGACCTTAGCGACCACCAGGACCAGCAGCGCCAGGGTAAGCGCATATCGCGCCCAGCGATTGGCGTAGAGAAGGCGTAGAGTTGTCACAGCCAAGGATATCTGCTGAGGTGCAAGCGAAGGAGCCAGAAGAGCCATACTATCGGGAGGCAGGGGAAGCGATGTAGCGAATCGCAGTCAGCGGATCGAACGGCAAGTCGACCACCGCACTGTGGACTGCCGCCGCGATTGACGGCGGCGATACCACCGCAGGATGCATCTGGAGCGGTGGAACCCTACTTCATGGGCGCCCGGCGCAGGTCGAGAAGACGATGACGGGGTTCCTCCGGTTTGATGCCAGCCTCTTTGAGGCTGGGGCAGCAGCACTGGTCACGGAGGTCACGAGCCATGCCCTGGAGCGGGGGTTTGCCGATCGCTGGTTGTGCGATCTTGCCGTGCTTACCAACGTCACGCACGAGCACCATGATGACCATGGCAGCCAGAGCGCCTACCTCAAGGCCAAAGCGCGCCTCTTCGATGCGCTGCGACCCGGTGGCATCGCGGTGTTCACCGCGACCGATGACGACAGTCCCATCTCTTTTCCCCACGCGCGACTGGGCCGCGCCAACTTGGTCTGCGAAGATAGGTCATGGCTGTGGAATCACGGCGCATAGGCAGAAACGCGATTCTCTGAGGGGAGAAGGCTATGGGCACTGCGACAACAGGCTCCATCGAGTACCACTGTTCTTTTTGTGGCAAGGAACAAAAACAAGTCGAGCGGCTTATTGCGAGTCTGGGAGGCGTGTACATCTGCGATAACTGTGTCGAGCTTTGTACAGAGATCATCCAAGAAGGGCGGGAGGCGCGGGAGGCGCAGAGGACTGTCCCTCCCGCAGAACCGCACGCTTGATGCGTTGCAAGGACCGAAAATCGGAGACGCCTTTGGGCGCTGGCATGAGGGATGGGGATCGCGCTCTCTAAAGAGGCCTTCTTCACTCCCACCAGGCATCTTGTTCAGCGCGGATATATGCAGCCGTCTCGTCAGGCGTGCCATAGAGGCCCTGCAAGGCGCCGGCATAACTCGCACGAAGCGGGTACATCACGATACGCCCCGTCCCATCATCATCCTGTACCCGAAGCACCAAGCGATCTCCCGGGCGCAGATTCAGCGCTTGCACAATGGTCTTGGGAAGCGTCAGTTGGTTCTTCTCTCGCAACTCGCCCTCCGCTTCAATTGGCGGCCTCCAGGCCGGAGCGCTTCTCGGCTGGGCACTACGCCTATCCTCTCCTGCCGCCACGCGAAGCCTCCTTATATAAACACCACTGTACAACACGGATCGCGGTAGTACAACCATTTTCAAGAGGATCCCACTGAACCTCTAATTTTCTCACTACCCATTCCGTCCTGTGTGAGCTCAGGTGCGTACACCGATCTTGAGCGGCTGACCTAACCTGTTGCAGCAAAAGTATGCTGCAATTGCTGCAACAAAAGTATTGACTCTTCTCGCGCCGCATGCTACTGTGCTCCTAGCAGGGATAGGCGAACCAACAAAACGTGTTCAGGGGAGCCACAGTGCAAACATTCGCGATACCGATACGCAACGAACAGACGGGCGAGATTCGAATCGTCGAAATTATGTGCGGATTCCATGTGCAAGCTCAGGTCGAGGCGCTCCACTTTCTCTTCAAGCAGGAAGGATGGCGCAAGGCGACCGCGCTGCAGGCGGAGGTCGCTGCCCGCGTCGCCTAATCAGATATCAGCTCTCCAGCAGCAGGGAGACCGGGTCTTCCAGCATCTCTTTGGTATGCACCAGGAAGCGCACGGCTTCGCTGCCGTCCACGATGCGGTGGTCGTAGGACATGGCCAGATACATCATGGGACGGATCAGAACCTGACCGTTGACCGCGATCGGACGCTCCTGGATCTTATGCATGCCGAGGATACCGACCTGCGGCGTGTTCAGTATCGGCGTGGAGAGGAGCGAGCCGAACACCCCACCGTTGGTGATGGTGAAGGTGCCACCCTGCAGCTCGGCCAAGTTCAGCGTTCCCTCCCGCGCCTTGCCGGCCAGGGTGGCGATTTGCTGCTCGATCTCGGCGAAGCTCAGCGTATCGGCGTCTCGCACCACAGGCACCACCAGCCCCTCCTCGGCGCCGACCGCTATGCCAATGTCGTAATACTGCTTGAGGATCATGTCGGTCCCCTGAATCTCCGCGTTCAGCCGAGGGTACGCCTTCAACGCACTAATCACGGCTCGCGTAAAGAAGGACATGAAGCCCAGACCAATACCGTACCGCTCCTTAAAGGAGTCGCGGCGCCGCTTGCGCAGGTCCATGATGGCGGTCATGTCGACCTCGTTAAAGGTGGTCAGCATGGCCGCGTTGTGCTGTGCCTCGACTAACCGCTGCGCGATGGTCTGCCGCCGGCGCGACATGCGGACGCGCTCCTCACGGCGTTCGCCACCGCTCGCTGGCGGCGCGGCTGCAACCGGGGCCGACACGGTGGGTGTCTGCCGGCTCGTCACATATGCCGCCACATCCTCGCGGGTGACGCGACCGCTGGGGCCGGTGCCGCGGACGCTCGCCAGCTCGACCGCATGCTCCGCCGCCATACGCCGGGCGACCGGCGTGGCCCGCGTCGCTTCGGCATCCTCTTCCTGCATGGTGGGCGAGGCGAGTGTGCCGGGTGGCGCGGTAAAATGTGGCTGCCGGGGAGCGTGTTCGGGCTCCTGCTCGACGGCCGCATTGCTATCGGATATCCGCGCCGGCTGGCTGGTGTTCTGGGCCGCCGTACTGCTGTTCACGGCGGGCGCGCCGGCGCTAGCGGCGCTCTCGTCGACCACGGCCAGAGCATCGCCCACGTTCACCGTCTCACCTTCGGGCTGCAAGATTGACTGGAGCACGCCGCCAGCGGTAGCAGCCACATCCATGTTCACCTTATCGGTTTCCAGTTCGACCACTGACTCACCCACGGCCACCGTGTCTCCCTCGCTTTTGAGCCATCGGCCCACCGTGGCCTCGACAATCGACTCACCGAGCTGCGGCACCGTGATTTCAACTGGCATCATGAACTCCACGCGTTTCAATCTTGGACCGGCGTTCGCCGCCGAAGGCGGCTTCCAGAATACGAGCCTGTTCTCGGGCATGCACGCTGGGCGAACCCTCTGCCGTACTGGCCCGTGCCGGTCGCCCCAGGTAACCGAGCGTGACACCGACCGGCAGCAGATGCTGGAGGCGCGGCTCCATGTACGACCAGGCGCCCATATTGCTGGGCTCTTCCTGCAACCAGATGATTTGGCTGAGATTCGGATACCCCGCGATAGCCCGGCAGATCTCGCCTTCTGGAAAGGGATAGAGCTGTTCGACCCGAGCCACAGCCACCCAGGTCACCGGGTCCGGATGTGTCGTCGCCGTGGTGGTAAGGTCGATCGCCACCTTGCCGCTGCAAAACACCAGCCGTTCGACGGCGTCCGCGCGTGTCAGGCTGTCGGAGTCGTCGAGCACCGGCTGGAATGAGCCGGAGGTAAGCTCCCCCAGGCTGGATGCCGCGCGCGGGTGGCGCAACAGACTCTTGGGCGTCATGATCACCAGCGGTCGTCGATCGCCGGCCAGGGTGGCGGCCTGCAAGCGCAGGAGATGGAAGTACTGCGCCGCGCTGGTGCAATTGACCACGCGCAGGTTGTCCTCGGCCGCAAGCTGCAGAAAGCGCTCGAGACGCGCACTGGAATGCTCCGGTCCCTGTCCCTCATAGCCGTGCGGCAACAGCAATACCAGGGCGGGCCCTTGCTGCCATTTGGCGCGAGCCGCCACCACGAACTGATCGATCAATACCTGGCCGGCATTGGCAAAGTCGCCGTACTGCGCTTCCCACAACACCATCGCGTCGGGCGCGTGGACGCTGTATCCGTACTCGAAGCCGATGGTGGCCGATTCGGTCAGGGGGCTGTTGTACACCGCGAATGAGGCGCTCGCCTGGGGCAGCGATTGGAGCGGAACGTATTCGGCGCCGGTTTCCGGATCGTGCAATACCAGGTGGCGCTGACTGAAGGTGCCTCGCTCCGTATCCTGACCACTCAGGCGGATAGGTGTGCCATCGGCCAGGATCGATCCAAACGCCAGTGTCTCGGCCAGCGTCCAGTCGATGCCGTCCGGTTTGTTGAGCGCGTCGCGCCGGCGACCCAACAGGCTTTCGAGCTTTTTATTGCCCTCAAACCCGTCTGGGCGCCGTAGCAATGCTTCGTTCAGGGCACACAGCTGCTCCGCGCTAACGGCGGTGGCAAGAGCTGCTGGCTGCTCCACCTGCTCGGACGGCGCTGGGGGGGCTGGCTGCGGCGGGGATCCTTCGTCGCGCGCCTGGCGCATACGCCCCAGGATCTCCTCCGCCATGGCGGCGGCTTGATCGGCGGAAATAATGTCTTCCTGGATCAAGCGTTCGGCGTAGACCGCCCGGGCCGTGGGATGAGACCGAATCCGCGCATACAGCTGCGGCTGGGTAAAGGCCGGTTCGTCACCCTCATTGTGCCCCCACCGGCGATACCCCACGAGGTCGATCAGCACATCGCGCTTGAAGCGAAGACGATAGGCATGGGCCAGCTTCACCGCGGCAATGCATGCCTCGGGATCGTCCGCGTTCACGTGGACGATTGGAATCTCGAAGCCCTTGGCAAGGTCGCTGGCATAGAGTGTGGAACGACCATCATTCGCCAATGTGGTAAAGCCAAGCTGATTATTGACAATGATTCGGATGGTGCCACCGGTGGTGTAGCCCGGTAGCCGCGAGAGATTTAACGTTTCCGCGACCACCCCCTCACCGGGGAAGGCTGCGTCACCATGAATGGTGATCGGGAGAGCGGCATCGACATCCTGGCGGGGCGGGCCTGATTCGCCACGCTTGTCCTGCGCGGCGCGCGCAAAGCCCTCCACGACCGGGTTGACGAACTCGAGGTGACTCGGATTGTCCGCCAGGGTAATGGCCATGTCACTGTGCCCGCCCTCATGGACCGTGCGTCGCGCTCCCAGGTGATACTTCACATCGCCGGTCCAGTGCTGGTCGAGTGCCGCGGCGTGATCAATCGCTGGTTGTTCTTTGGCCGTCGCATTTTGAAACTTGGCGAAAATGGCGGCATACGGTTTCTGCAGAACATGGGCCATAACATTGAGCCGGCCGCGATGCGCCATGCCAATCAGGGTCTCACGGGTACCGGTCTCGGCGGCGTCCCGGATAATCTCGTCCAGCATCGGGACCAACATATCGTTGCCCTCGATTGAAAAACGCTTCTGCCCCTGAAAGGCAGTGTGTAAGAAGCGCTCGAAGCCCTCCACCTCTGTCAGGCGGGCGAGCAGCGCGCGGCGCTGCTCAGACGAGCAACTGGTGGCGCAGACGCCCTGCTCGACGACGTCGTGGAGCCACGTGCGTTCCTCGAAATCCTGTATATGATCGAATTCATATCCGGTCGAGCCACAGTAAATGCCGCGCAAGCGATGTATGGCATCAAGACAGCTGCCGGCCTCGGGGCCGGCCTGCGGCCACACAATACTGGCGGGCAGTCCGGCCAGATCTTCGTCGGTGATGCCGTGGGTGGATGGGTTCAACATTGGGTCGCCGGGACGTGCCGCTCCCAGGGGATCAATCAGTGCCGCCAGGTGACCGTACTCACGAATACTCCGCGCTAATCGGGCAGCCACCACAATCCGAGCCACCATCTCCCGCGAAGGGCTGGCCGGGTGCGACGCCACGACCGATTCAAGCGCCTCGGTCCGCGCGCCGTTCCCAGTTCCGTTGCTCGACGAGACGCGCGTTCCAGCACCGTTCTGGCTATCGGCAGCGGGACGAGCCAGGGTGGCAATCGCGGCGGCGCCGCCGTCAAGTGGAGCGGTCTGCTCGAAGAAGGCGCGAGTGGTCGAATCCACCGCGTCCGGGTCCGCCAGATACCGCTCGTAGAGTTCGAGCGCATAGCCCGCGTTTGGCCCATAAAAGGCCTCCCACGTGTTCATGGTGTTCATTCCTGTCTCTCGTATGTCCGGGTCATGTGAGGCGCGCCAGGGGACGCGCTCCTGGCAGCACCGGCTACCCGCCCTCTCTAGAGTACCTCTCTTGCCCTCTTCGATTCCGCTTACCGAGTTGGGACCATCCATCCGGTCCCCAGTAGTGCAACAATACGGTCATGGCATCCACCTTCGCCTTGGGCTCCCCGCGACCGCACCCCGACCTGGTATTTCCGGACCAAAGGTCCCCTCTACAGGAGGGGCTATTGACCGTATCGCGCCACAACATGGCTGGTATGCTACGTCAATGCGGGCATCTACCAAGAGCAACGCGGCGCTGGTCACTCTTCCGGGCAACGGGAAGATCGGCACCGGGACGCGCGGTCCATGGAAGACGCGGGAAGCCATGACAGCGGGCAAGGATCGCGCTCGTGTTCTCATCGTCGTCGACGATCGCGTCATACGCAGCCTCCTGGATCAAGCGTTGCGATCCATCGACTACGACGTGGTAATGGTGTTGAGCGGTCGCGAGGCGCTGGAGTGCGTGGCATCGGCGGCGGTGGACCTGGTCATCGCCGTCAACACCCACCCCAGCACGGACGCGCTCCGCCTGTTGGCCCGCCTTCAGGAGGACAGCGCGATCCGCGGCATCCCTGGTATTTTCCTGAGCGCGCAGGACACCTCGGGGAGCGACCTCCTCCATCCTCAGCCCTTTGACGTTGGCGAGATTCTCGCTCAGGTACGCACCAAGCTCCAGGTACCGATCGATCCCACGGTGATTACACTCTCCCCACGGGATAATGTCACCCTCAGCCCCCGGCAGCCGGCGATCCAGCCGGTCCGGCGGTCCCGTCTTGGTCGCTTGGGCACCGTGGTAGAGCTAGCGAGATACGTCGGCAGCTCATTGATCGGCCGCGGCGATATCACTGTGCATCTGAAGGTTGAGCCGGCGACGCGTCGGTCTGATGGGACGCCGGCCGCGCACTCCCGCGGAATAGAACGCCTTCCAGCAGTCACCATCGCCAAGGAGGAGCCGCATCGCCACGAGGACCCCGTGCCGCGGCAGCTTTCAGATCGGCCATCCTGAGCAACAGATAGCCTTCCATACTCACGTGGACCAATAGCTATGAAAGGGCAGGCAGAGATGTACACGCAAGGTTCGGATTCAGAGCAAGAGCCGCATCGTGAGGAGGCTTCGACCCCTCCAGCCTGGTCACCGGCTGAACACGGTCCAGGTTCCGAATGGAAGGAGCAGCCCTCCGCGCTGTCGACTCCGCACTACCCACTAATGGAACGAGACACTGGTCCCGTAACCGACGGCACCGGGCAGTATCACGATGTGGTGCGTCGGGCCCAGGACCTCACTGCGCACGTCCAGGAGTTAGTTCACTCGCTCGAGCAGAGCGAGGCGACCAATACCGCCATGCACAACCGCATTCATGCCCTGGAAGAGACATCGCGCCGGCACACAGCTCTTATACAGCGGCTACAGCAACTACCAGTCCAGTCGCTCTCGGCCGAGCAGCTACAATCGCTCGAAAGCACCATTGCCGCCCTGCGTCAAGATCCGGAACGAATCTTTACCCTGGTGGCGCTGAGTGGCCATGTCGGGGCGCTGGACGACATCATCCACAACTATCTCGAGATCTGCCGGGTAATCCAGGGGCTGTAAGACTAGACCATGGATCCATCAGATAGAGGGCCGGGGGACGCGCTCCTGCCGCCCGCCACGGCGGGTGACAGGAGCACATGAGCACCTACGACTGGCTCGCCTCGGCCTTCTCTTCGTAATACTCGCCAATGTTGTCGTAGACGTGATCCGGGAAGCGAAGCTCCCGATAGACGTTGCCGCTGTCGGGATCCTCTGGATTGGGAATGATCGGAAAGTCCTGCTCGGCCTGCCAGGCGAGGATCTTGTCTCGCTTCGGCGGGTTGTAATCGCGTCCTTTCACCTGCATCAGCAGCGCATGCGCCTCGTCCGCATTGTGATCCGGCTGCTTGGCAAGTAGATTCACCATCTGATCATCATCCAGAAAATGGCGTCCAACCATGGCGAAGACCAGCCGGCCGTAATGACCGATGTCGTTGCCATGCTCGAGGTTATCCTGGAGATGGGCCATCATCGGCGAGTCATGCAGATCGGTACTTCGTCCATCGTCCTGGTCAGTATTGGTCGCGGTGTCGTGCGTTTTCTCTGCCTGAGCCATCGAAGCCTCCTTACGAATAGAACACTTGTCCTTACCGCAAGGATCGTGCCAGGGAGAGGGTCCGTCCGGAACTGAATGACTCAGTGCAGTTCGTCCAACCGCTTCATCGCGTCCTCCACGGTAAGGGCGCCATGTTCCAACTCCGCCAGGATATCAATACTCTGCTGCTGGCGGTTCGGCGTTTCCTGGTTGAGCTGCTCGCTACGCTCCGGGTTGAAGCCGGCGGCGTCAGACGGACGAATGCTCTCTGGCAGATCATGCTCTAGCGCGGCAATCGAGTTGTAGTCGTCATCCGGCACGCCTTCTTCCGAGGAATCGTTTGGTCCTTCCGCTCCCGCCACGATGCGAAGATCACCATTGGTCGACTCCATCTCAACGTTGGCGCCGCCGCCATTGATACGCGCCTGCCAGTTGCGCCGGCTGCGGTTGATCGTTTCCCAAGGCAGGTCGGACTGGATCTCGCCGTTGAGGGTGCGCAGCTGGGCCAGGAGCCCGGTGCCGGGCGGCACCACGAGCCGCACGTCGCCGTTAACCGTCTTGGCAAAGTAGTGCTCCCCAGCTATGAGCGGGGTCTCGATCTCGAAATCACCGTTGGTGCTGTGTACATTGAAGCGGTCCAGTCGAGAATCCCGGATCGTCACATCGCCGTTGGTAGTCTGCAGCACCAGGGCGCCGTGCAGCCGGTGAGCGGTAATATCGCCACCCACGCTGTGCAGGCGACACTCGCCCACCACATCCTCGACCGTCAGGTCACCCGACACCGTTTCGGCGGTTAGGGGGGCGCGCGTGCCGCTAATGGCCGCATCCGCCTGGACCGTGTGGAGCTGAATCGCACAGCCCACCGGCACAGAGATGTGATACTCCGCATCCTTCTGACCGCCGCGAGAACGGAGGGACACCTCGTCGCCATCCTGCCGGCACTCGACCTCCACCCGCCCCCGGGCACTCTCGGCGCCGGTCCCGTCCACCCGGATCACTGCATCGTCGCCGGCCTCAATGACAATCTCGCCCGCGATCACATTGACCGTGAGCCGCGGACTTTCACCCACTGTAAACACCTGCTGAAACACATGGTCAGTTGCTGTACTCACCGTCCATCTCCTTCTCTATCAGGTCGTCCGTGCTCGTCGGCGGCCAGGTCGATCGTCAGATCGCCGCTCACCGAGTCCATCTCGACTTCAGCGCCGCCACCGTTGATGGTCCCCTGCCAGTGCCGCCGGTCGGCGTGCTGAATCTGAGCAGGCAGCGAGGAACGCAGACTACCACTCACTGTTTTCAACCAGATCGTCGCTCCCGTATCACCCGGCACTCGGAGGCGAAGATCGCCACTAACCGTGTGCGCGCGGTAGCGCTGGCCCGTTGAGAGCGGCGTGTCCACGATGATATCGCCGCTCACCGTCTGCAGGTCGAAACTCTGCAAGGTGGCGCGATTGATCTCCAGATCCCCGCTCACGCTCTGGCCATGCAGGGCGCCGGCGATCTCCCCGATGGTGGCCGAGCCGCTCACCGTCTTTACCCGGCACTCTCCGGTGACGCCGAAGACCTCGATGGCGCCGCTCACCGTCTCCAACAAGACCGGCGCCTGGGTATCCCTGACCCGCACCTCGGCACTCACCGCGTGTACCTCCACCTCGCAACCGGTCGGAACGGTGATGGTGTAGTCGACGGCGCACAGGCTGTGCCGCCCGCCGGCAAACGCCGTATCAACCGGCTGGGTCACCACGCTGAGTTGGTCTCCATGCTGTTCCATCTCCACTCTGGTGTTTTCCATCGCCTCCGGCCTGCCGTGTTTGACAGCGTGCAGATCGATCGTGCCGTGCTCTCCCGCCCGGACCTCGATTCGCCCCGCCACGTTCCGCACCGACAGCCGGGGTTCTGTTCCCACCTCAAAAGATTGCTGGATGGTGGTGTCGATCGTCGTCTCGTTCATGCTCCCTCCTTTCCCTCGCTCTTGCCGCGCAGCAGGCCCTCGGCCTGCGCCGCGGTAATCTGTCCTTCGCGCACCTGATTCAGGATGTCGCGCTTTCGCTCCGAGGAGAGTCCTGGCTCGGCCGGTTCGGATACCTTCACCCGGTCGCCGTGTCCCAGGGCGATCAGAATATCGTTGAGCCGGCTATTCACCGTGGGATAGCTCATGTTCAACTCAGCGCCGACGTCCTTCAGGCTGCCCCGGCTCTTGATAAATGCTTCAACGAAGCGGATCTGGTCCTGGTTCAGATACTGCAGCGGCCCCAGGCTAAAGGCGCCCTCCACCTGCGTGCCACAACTCCGACAGTGCAGCCGAGTAACGGCCAGCTCGGCCTGACAAATGGGGCACCGGCCGATGACAGGATGCATAGCTAACCTCTCTTCTGCATGTCTACCATAAATTAAAACATTAGATAAATATAACGCAAGTCGATCTTATTAAAATTGATTCAGCGGGCTTGTGCTGTCGAGATTTATTCGTGGCAGTATAACGGCTTCATGATTGAGGCGGAGCACGGGTACGCGGGACACCAGGCGGTGGATGGTGCAACCGGTGCAACTTTGCAACCCTGCACGGGTGGCTGGGGGGACAGGGAGATGGAGCGTGCTCTGAAGTGAGTGTAGGTGGGATTGTGGAGAATGCAAGGGGAATGAATCCAAGCACAACCTGTCTGACCATGGGCTATGGCTACAATGCCATAGCACGATGTCAACCAATAGAAAGCCCCCTTCCATGTTCTCGGCGCAATTCGCCTCGGCGCGCTACGTGAATCTCGCCACCTTCCGGCGGGATGGACGCGCGGTATCGACACCCGTGTGGTTCGCTATCGAGGGCGATCAACTGGTGATCTGGACCGCGGCGCGGAGCGGGAAGGCGAAACGCTTGGGCCATACGGAGCGAGTGACGGTTGCGCCCTGTGACATGCGCGGCCGCGTTAACGGTCCAACGCTCGAAGCCAGAGCCCGTCTCCTCCCCGCCTCGGATGGGCCACGCATCGAACGACTACTCAACCAGCGATATGGTCTCACCAAGCGGCTGTACGGCGTGGGGATGGGACTCTGGCAACGGCTTATTGTGCGCCGGCCTCCAGGCATGGCAGCCTATATTGAGATTTCGGCGGGTGAGGCGTAGCGGCGGAGATGCCTTGATCGGCCGTCTTCAAGCCAATAGGGTTGACTGAAGAGAATCGTGGATACCCCGCCAAAGGGGGACACATGCACACGCACACATCCGTCGTGCACCGGCATCACAGAGGGGGAGATGATTCTCACTCACAGAGCCGACAGTGCTGGCCTGCGGGCCAGTCCGGCCAGGACGGCTGGGCTACAGGTGCTGCGACGTATATCGGCCCGCGGGCGAGGACGGCTGGCTACGGGCGCCGTGGTGTATGAGCCTGCGAGCCGCTTCCGTCACCCGTCTTGTTCTTCAAGTGGCGCGCACCTTGAACCGCGGAGTTTAGGCCATTTCTAGTTCGCGATGCCCGAGAAGATCCGATTGAGGACCACGGCGCGTTCTCGCGATCCCTGGAGGCTGACTCGGCCGTCGTCGATGGCGGCATCGAGTGGCAGTCGCCCGGCCAGGAGACGGACATACTGGTCGGCGGTGAGGCGCAGCGTGACGTCCGGCGTTCCGCTCTCGTCGCGCTCCAGGACCACCCGACCGTCGTCGGCGGTAAGCGTTACCGGCCCCACGCCGTCGCCCACGCTCAGCAGATACCGTCCGGCGGCGTCCACGTCGCGCCTGGCCACGATGGGTACGAAGTCGGTGGCGAAGGTGGCGAGCTGCCGGGCCCACTCGGTGGGGATAGTGGCGTCCGGCTCTCGACCGATCCGGCCGTCCCAATTGTGGAACACCGCTTCCATCATGTTGATGCCCACGGCTCGCCCGAGAGGCATGGCGCTGAAGCCCATATCGACCGACTGTTCCAACTGATCGGCCGATGCTCCTTCGACTGCCGGTAGGAGACTCCGCCCCGCCTCCATCAGGCGATCGGGGATATCCCTGCCGGGCAGCCGCTTCAGCTCGTCCCAGGTGCTGGCGGGAAGGGGCGCCTCTCCTTGCGTCACACCGCGGAGAAGATTGAGAAACCAGACGGCCTCGCCCACACTGTGGCCGGCCAGATCGTGCATGGTCCACCTGGCGCACCCGGTCGGCCCATTCCACGCGTCCTCCGGCAAGGAGCGAAAATACTCCGCCTGATCCTGCCAGGCCGCGCCGGCAATGCGCCCAAAGGTCCGCGCCTGCTGGTCTAGCGTCTCTTGCTCACTCATCATGAAATCCTCCTGGGGTACCTGCTGAACCACGACCGTCGTCCCCTCATCCTAAACGTCGCGATCATGGTTACCCATTGGATCGATCCACTACACGAGGTGGTACGCCGTGGCCGGGTCACTGTCGCGCTGACTCACGCAAGCCAGCGGTCGAACATCGGGAGCGGTGCGATCGCATAGAACAATGCCGAGAGAAAGAAGAGGGCGATACTGCCCGCGGGACTGATATAGGAAAGGGCAAAGTCCACGAGATACAGGATGGGACCGGCCACGTAGCTCCGCGTCGTCTTGCGGACGGCCCGTCGGTCCACCTGCTCGCCCAGCAGACGGTCGCTGTGGATCGCGTAGCGCCACAGCAGGTTGAACAGCGCGCTGCCGATCACGAAAGCGCCGGTGTAGATCGAGATGGCTGTCTGCTGTTCAGTGGGACTGTCGAGATACTTCGCAAGAAGCGCCGTGGGGAAAGGCAGGACGGCAATCCACATCAGGAAGACCAAATTGATCAGGAGGAAGAGCTGGTCGGTGCGCTGGATGGAGCGGAACATGGCGTGGTGCTGCGCCCAGATGATCCCAATGATGAGGAAGCTGAGGGCGTAGCTCAGGTAGGCAGGCCACTCCTTGAGTAAGGCGCCGAGTAGGCCATGCGCCACGGTGGGCTCGTGCAGGTCGAGCACCAGGAGGGTGATGGCGATTGCAAAGACGCCGTCGCTGAAGGCGAGCAGACGATCGACGCCGGCCTCGCGCGATTCAGCCTGTTCCTGGGACATCCACCATCCGATACCCTCTCTGGTCTCCCACCGCTCCAGCATATCGTGCTCTCGTCGTCGCACACACTGACCGGCTGGTTAGGTGTGCGCCAGACATTCGGGCAGGAATGCATACAGTGCACGGCATGACAGCCGAGAGTTTACCGATCGTTAACCACCGCGTAATTGGCAGGAAACTCGGCGGTGGAATAATGGAGGTGACGAAAGACAATTGAATAGGTGGGCTCAGCACGCAAGGTGACCCATCATGAAAGGACGGCATCGGCCGTCCTTTCTTTTTTTCGGGGAAAACACAGGATATAGCCATAATTGCCCCTTCTCATCACAACATCATGTGGTAAGCTGGATCAATTGAATACCCATCTCGTATAAGCTCGGGAATTGGCCCGAGAGTCTCTACCAGGCAGCCGGAACTGTCATAGGCTACGAGGAAACCGCGTCCACGCGATGCGGTGGTCTTGCACCACCACCCCAGGGAGTCGACGCCCGGGCGGTAGGTTTCTTGGTTGCTACCTCCGGCCGGGTCTACGTTTTTCTCGAGGAGGATACGTGCAAGGCATCGAAGTCGAACCAGGGAGTATTCAGAGTCTCGTCCTCGAGATTTGTTCTCGCTGGTCGCACACGCCTCCCGCCACCGCTGAGTTAGCACGTCTCGGGATCATCCTGCTGGGAGAAAGCAGGGTGATCGCTTTCGAGGGACTGAACTCCACTGAATCCTTGATGGGCGGCGAGCCGCTCGCTGCGCTCGTCGATCCGTTGATCGAGACCATCGCCACCGATGGGGCTGAAGGGCCATGCGTCGATGTCTACTGCCGGCCCGGGGTGACCGATGCGGAAGGCGACATGGCATCGCTGGCGCTGGCGCAGGCAGGGCTGGAGCGGGTGCGCTGCCGGGCCGGCTTGCGCTATCGCTTCGCCGATCCGGTGCCGCCCGAGTTCCGTCAGCGGGTGGAGCCATTGGTGGGGAATCCGCTGATTCATCGCTTCGCGTGGGACGACGCCGAAACGCTGGACCGACCCACCGAGGCGTGGATACCAGACGAGCTACCGGCGACCGGGGTAGCCATGATTGATGTCGTGGGTCTCGACGATGACGGACTAGCGGCACTGAGTCGGGATCGGGGGCTGGCTCTCGACCTGACCGAGATGCGCGCTATTCAGACGCACTTTCTCGCTCTGGAGCGCGCTCCCACCGACGTGGAATTGGAGTCGATGGCCCTGACCTGGTCGGAGCACTGCTCGCATAAAACTTTCAGGGCCACCATCGATTTTGACTACGCGGGACGGATCGAGACCATCCAGGGCCTACTCAACACCTGCATCGCCCAGCCGACCGCCATGATGAACAAGCAGTGGGTTCACTCGGCCTTCGTGGACAACGCCGGCGTGATCGCCCTCGATGCACGGTATGACCTCGCCTTCAAGGTGGAGACGCATAATCACCCCTCCGCGCTGGAGCCGTATGGCGGCGCGCACACCGGAGTGGGCGGCGTGATCCGCGACATTCTGGCGGTCTCAGCCGAGCCCATAGCCAACACCGACGTACTCTGCTTTGGCCCGCTCGATCTCCCGGATCACCGGGTACCGGACGGCGCGTTCCACCCACGCACCACCTTCCGCGAGGTGGTACGTGGGGTCGCGGCCTATGGCAACAATATGGGTATTCCCACCGTGGGCGGGGCCATTCTCTTCGACCCCGGCTACACCGCGAACCCGCTGGTCTACTGCGGCACCCTGGGCCTGTTGCCGGCCGGCAGCCACCCCCGCCGGCCGCTGCCCGGCGACGCCGTGCTGCTGGTGGGCGGTCGCACCGGACGGGATGGTCTGCACGGCGCCACCATGTCCTCCGAGACGCTGCAGCGCGCGACAGTGTCATCCAGCACGGTTCAGATTGGCGCGCCAATCACCGAGAAAACGGTGCGCGACGTGATTCCTCGACTACGCGATGAGAGGCTGTATCACGCCATCACCGACTGTGGGGCCGGCGGCCTGTGCTCCGCCATCGGCGAGATGGGCGAGGAACTGGGCGTCGAGGTGGATCTGGCTCTGGTCCCGCTGAAGTATGCGGGATTGACTCCCTGGGAGATCTGGCTCTCGGAAGCCCAGGAGCGGATGGTCCTGGCCGTGTCCGCGGAGGCCTTGCCTCGTCTCTTCGAGCTCTGTCGCGCCTACAGCGTCGAGGCCACGGTACTGGGCGCGTTTCGGGACGATGGGCTGCTGAAGCTGCGTCACGGGGAGCAGCCGGTGGCCGAGCTGGCTATGTCGTTTATGCACGGGGGCCGGCCGGCGCGGCGACTGACGGCGCGTTGGTCCGACCCACCCGCCGGTCACTATCGCGCACGAGAGGCTCCCGATCCCGCCGGCTCGCTGCTGCGGCTGCTGGCCCATCCCACCATCGCCAGTAAAGAGGCGGTGATTCGCCGCTACGATCACGAGGTACAGGGTGCCACGGTGGTGAAGCCGCTGGCCGGCGCCGCGGGTCCGTCGGATGCGGCGGTGCTACGCCCGTTGCCCGACTCCTGGAGCGGCGCGGTGCTCTCGCACGGCATCAATCCGCTCTACACTGCGCTCGATCCACATGCCATGGCCATGTTGGCGGTGGATGAAGCCCTGCGCAACCTGGTCGCCGTGGGCGGTTCCATCGACCGAGCCGCGTTGCTGGATAACTTCTGCTGGGGAGATGTGGACGATCCGGAGGAGTTGGGAAGTCTGGTCCGCGCCGCCCAGGGTTGCCGTGACGCGGCGCTGCTCTATGGCACGCCGTTCATCTGCGGTAAGGATAGCCTGCGGAACACCAGCACCGATCCGGCCGGGAAACGGTCGATTCCCGGCACCCTGTTAATCTCGGCAGTCGGCGTGGTTGCAGATGTCCGGCGCTGCGTCAGCATGGAGCTGAAGTCGCCGGGCAACAGACTCTATCTGCTGGGCAGCACCGCCGACGAGTTGGGCGGCTCGCACTACGCGCTGATTGAGGGCTTCGAGGGCGGACGCGTGCCACGGGTCCGCCCGGAAGAGACGCCCCAACTGATGCGACGGCTGACCAGAGCCATGCACTATGGGCTGGTACAAAGCTGCCACGACCTTTCGGAGGGTGGGCTGGCCGTGGCCGTGGCCGAGATGGCACTGGCCGGGGAACTGGGCGTCGAGTTGACCCTCGATCCGACCTCAGACCAGGCGCCGGCCTCCGAGGCGATGCTCTTCTCCGAATCGCCCGGAAGGTTTGTGGTTGAGATCGCCGAGGAGGATGCGCATCGCTTCGAGAAGCTGTTCGCGGCCCTACCATGGACGCTGATCGGATGCGTCACGCGGAACGCGCGGTTCGCCGTACAGCAGGGCAACAGCACCGTGCTTGATCTGACCGTGGAGCAACTTGATAGCGCCTGGAGAGCACCGCTGACGGGTGAGGCCGGCGAGAGAAACGCCGCCTCCCAGCCCGACACTGGGCACGGCGCGGATCGGCCGCGCCACGACAGCGGAAAACCCACGGTGCGTGCCCTGGTACTGGCCGCGCCGGGGGTGAACTGCGAGCAGGAGACGGCCGAGGCCTGCCGGCTGGCCGGCGCTGAGGTCGAGTTGGTCCACCTGAATCAGTTGCTCTCTGGAAATCGGCGCATCGATGAGTTCGACCTGCTGGTGCTGCCCGGCGGTTTCTCCTACGGCGATCACCTGGGAGCCGGCGCCATGCTGGCCACCATCCTGCGCCACCGCTTGCTGCCCGATTTCGAGCGATTCGTGGCTGAGGGACGGCCGGTCCTGGGCATCTGCAACGGCTTTCAGATTCTGGCACGGCTCGGTCTGCTCGGCCAGGTGGCCCTGGCGTTAAATGAAGCCGGTGAGTTCGAGTGCCGGTGGGTGCGGCTGCACGCCGAACACTCCAACTGCCTGTTCCTGCAGGGACTGGAGGACCTAGAGCTGCCGGTCGCCCACGGACAGGGACGGGTGATCGTGCCGGAAGGTTCCCTGACCGAGGTGCTGCGGCGCGCGCCGCTTCGCTATCTGGACAACCCAAACGGCTCGGTGGCCGATATCGCCGGGGTGTGCAACCAAGCCGGCACAGTCCTTGGACTCATGCCACATCCGGAGCGGTTCGTCGCTACGTTGCAGCATCCACGCTGGTCGAGTGGCCACGGCCAGGAACCCTGGGGACTGAGAATCTTTCAGAACGCCGTGCACTATGCGAGGCACAGAGCATGAGCGTTCGATACGAGGACGCCGGCGTCCATCTAGCGACCTCGGAGCAGGTGACGTCGCGCATCACCGACCGCTTGAAAAACGGCCTCTTTGGCGGTTTCTTTCCGGCCTCCGCGCTGAAAGCGTACGACGCGCCGATACTGGTCTCCTCGATCGATGGCATCGGCACCAAGGTGCGGTTGGCATCCCGCCTGGGCAACGTCGACGGGTTGGGGCTGGACCTGGTTCACCACTGCGTGAATGACATCGCGGTACACGGCGCCATCCCGCTCTTTTTTCTCGACTACCTGGCGTTTCATGCGCTCGATCCAGCGCTGGTACACAGTCTGGTCGACTCCATGGCAGGCGCCTGTGCGGCTCTTGATATCCAGCTGGCAGGCGGCGAAACGGCCGAGATGCCGCTGGTCTACCCGCCTGGACAGTTCGACGTGGCCGGCGCCATCGTGGGCGTGGTGGAGCAGCAGGAGATCGTCGATGGCAGCGCCATTCAGGCCGGCGACGTGTTGATCGGCCTGCCGTCCTCCGGCGCGCATACCAACGGCTTCTCCCTGCTGCAGAAGCTGTTCAACGACGACGACTACGGTCGGCATGAGCCGGGGCTGGATGGCACCCTGGGAGAGGCCCTGCTCCAGCCACACCGGTGCTATCTTAGCCAGATTCGCACCCTACTGGCCTCAGGAACGGTGCATGGCCTGGCACATATCACCGGCGGCGGCATCGCCGGCAACCTCTCGCGGATTATCCCGGCCGGTCTGCAAGCGGTAGTCTCTCTCCCGCCCGGGACCCCGCCGTTATTCGCGCTAATCGAGGCTTGCGGGGTGCCGCACGACGAGATGCTGCGGGTCTTCAACATGGGCATCGGCATGGTAGCCGCCTGCGACCGGTCGCTGCTCTTCCAGAGTCAATCCAGCTATCCGATTATCGGCGCCATACAGTCAACCAGCGACATCAACAGGAGGGTAACCTTTCGTGACAGTGCTTGAGATCCCCTACGGACCGCAATTGGCCGAGGGCAAAACCAAGATCATCTATGCTGTTCCCGCGCAGGAAACGGGACATCCACTACCGGCATCCGAGTTGGCCTATATGGTCCACAAAGATGCCATCACGGCGGGTGACGGCGCCAAGCGCGACGTCATCGCCGACAAGGGCGAGTTGAGCTGTCGCACAACCTCGGCCGTGTTCCGCTATCTGGCGCGGCAGGATGTCTCCACCCACTATCTCGACACGCTCGATGCGCGCACCATGCTGGTGCGCCGGGCTGAGATGATCCCCATCGAGTGGGTGGCACGGCGGCTGGCCACCGGCTCCTACGTGCGGCGTACCGGTACGGCCGAGGGGACACGTTTCGATCCCATCGTGCTGGAAACGTTCCTGAAGGACGATGCCCGGCACGATCCCCAGATTACCTCTGAGGAGGCGGTGGCGGAGGGGCTGTGCAGCCCAGCAGAGATGGCCGAGGGACTTCGCCTCACCGAGCAGGTCTTTCTGCTTTTGGAGCGAGCCTGGACCGAGCAGGACATCCAGCTAGTGGATCTCAAGATCGAGTTTGGGCGGACTGCTGTTGGTCTACTGGTGGCCGACGTGGTCGACAATGACTCCTGGCGATTGTGGCCGGGCGGACAGCGCGAGCGGATGCTGGATAAGCAGGTGTACCGCGAATTGAAGGCTTCCAGCGCGGAGGCCCTGGAGGATGTCCGGCAGCGATACATCGAGGTCGCCCGGCGCACCGAGCAATTTGGGAACGTGAGTGCATGATGACGACTCCGCACGGGCCACAGGTGATCGTGGTGCTGGGTTCGCCGGCCGACCGTCCCTGGTCCGACCGGATCGTCACTGCGCTGGAGCGGTTCGGCCTGAGCAGTGAGGTGGCCATCGCCTCGGCGCATAAGACACCTGAGTACCTGCTAGGGCTGGTGCGCGGCTGGGAAGAGCAGGCCGGCCCCAGGGTGTATATCACTGTGGCGGGGCGTTCGAACGCGCTCTCCGGATTCCTCGATGCCCAGGTGACGGCGCCGGTCATCGCCTGCCCGCCGGCCAGTGACAGCTTCGGCGGCATGGACCTGCTGTCCTCCCTCCGAATGCCACGCGGCGTGGCCCCGCTGGTGGTCCTGGAACCGGAGAACGCGGCGCTGGCCGCCGCCAAGATTCTGGGCGTCGGGCTGTCCCAGGTTCGAGAGGCGGTGGCGACCAGCCAGCGTGAGGAGCGCGATCGCGTGATAGGAGCAAATCCATGAGCATCCAGCACGAATGCGGGGTGATCGGGGTGCATGCCGCCGACGCCGGGTCGCTGGCGATCCTGGGCTTACATGCCCTGCAACACCGCGGACAGGAGAGCGCCGGGGTGGCAACCTTCGATGGCTCGGTCCATTTGCACAAGGCGATGGGATTGGTGGATCAGGTATTCTCACCCGCGCCACTGCTGCCGGGAGCGTGGGCAGTGGGGCATAACCGCTACTCCACCACCGGAACCTCCACCCACCTCAACGCTGGGCCATTCCTGGTGAATACTCCACTGGGTCCATTGGTACTGGCCCACAACGGCAATCTGGTCAACGCCCCGGCACTGCGCTCGCTGCTCCACGATAAGCACCAACTCACTGCCGAATCGGCCTCGGACAGCGAGTTGCTGGCCCTGCTGCTCAGGGTGGCGCCGGGAGACAGTTGGCCGGAGCGGCTGAGGTGGATGGCACAGCGGGCGCGCGGCTCCTATTCGCTGGTGCTGCTGGCCGGGAAAAAGCTGTTTGGGGTACGCGATCCCATGGGAAACCGTCCGCTGGCCCTGGGACGACTGGCCGACGGCTGGGCTCTGGCTTCCGAGTCGTGCGCCTTTTCGTTGCTGGGTGGCCAGTCGGTGCGGGATATCCGCCCCGGCGAGATCGTTGAAATCAACGCGGTGGGGCCTGCCCCGGCGGGGAATCTGCCGGCGGCCCAACGGGCCTTCTGTGCCTTCGAGCAGATCTACATCGCCCGACCGGACACGCTCTTTGCCGGCCGCACGGTCCATGCCGCCCGCCGCGCTATCGGCGAGGAACTGGGCCGTGAGGCGCCGGCCCCCGCTGATCTGGTCATTGGTGTGCCAGATTCGGGCACCAGCGCCGCGCTGGGGTACGCCACCTCGAGCGGCATTCCCTTTGGGGAAGGCTTAATCAAGAATCGATACGTGGGCCGCACCTTTATACAGCCGGCGCAGGCGGAGCGCGAGCGGCTGATTCGCATGAAGTTCGGGGCATTGCCCATGAAGGGCAAGCGGTTGGTGCTGGTCGACGACAGCATTGTGCGCGGCAACACGCTGAAACCGATTGTGAATCTACTGCTTGAGGCGGGCGCCTCCGAGATTCATGTGCGCATTGCCGCGCCCCCCATCACCGATCCCTGCTATCTGGGCGTCGACATGCATGCGCGCGACGAACTGATCGCGAATCGACTGGACGAAACAGCTATGGCGGCGCACGTCGGCGCGACATCACTTCGCTATATCAGCATTGACGGCCTGCTGCACGCCATACACGGCAGCCGGGAGAACACCTGCCTGGCCTGTTTCACCGGGCGGTATCCAGCGTCGATCCAGCGGGACATTGTAGCCCAGGAGACGCTGGTATGATCAACGTGCTGGTGGTCGGTTCGGGCGCACGGGAGCATGCTCTGGCCTGGAAGATCGCTCAATCACCCCGCGTCGAGCGGCTGTACGTGGCGCCCGGCAATCCCGGAACGGCCCAGGTGGCGACCAACATTTCACTGGAAGCCATCGATATCGACGGCATCTGCCGCTTCTGCACCGAGCGCCGTATCTCCCTGGTGGTCATCGGACCGGAGGCGCCGCTGGCGCTGGGCCTGGCGGACGCGCTGCGCCGGCAGGGTCAGCGGGTGGTCGGGCCAGACGCGGCGGCGGCGCGGATCGAGTCGAGCAAATCATTTGCCAAGGACCTGATGTCGCGCGCCGGCGTGCCAACCGCCCAGTACGCGGTCTTCGATGAACTGGCCGCCGCGCTGGACTATGCGGACACCGCCGTCTATCCCCTGGTGGTGAAGGCCGATGGCCTGGCGGCGGGCAAGGGGGTGGTCATCTGCCATGCCCCGGCCGAGGCGCGCACCGCCCTCCAGCTGATGATCGTCGACGGGATCTTTGGCGAGTCGGGAAGTCGAGTGGTGATCGAGGAGATGCTGTGCGGCCCCGAAGTATCGCTGATGGCGCTGGTCGACGGGGAGCACGCGGTTCCCCTGCCCCTGGCTCAGGATCACAAGCGGCTGGGCGATGGTGACACCGGCCCGAATACGGGAGGAATGGGCGCGTATGCGCCGGTACCGTTTGTCGGTGATGCGGAGCGGGACGCACTGGTGCGGCTCACCATCCAGCCGGTGGTACGCTCCCTGGCGCAGAGCGGCACACCGTATCGGGGAGTTCTCTTCGCCGGACTAATGCTGACCTCCACCGGCCCCAGGGTGCTGGAGTATAACTGCCGCCTGGGCGATCCGGAGACGCAGGTGATCCTCCCGTTGATCGACGGCGATCTGGTTCCCTGGCTGGAGGCCGTCGCGGACGGCACGTTGACCGGCCGGATCCCGGTGCTGCCGGCAAGTACGGTCGGTGTGGTGCTGGCCGCGCCCGGCTACCCGGAGCAGCCGAAGGCCGGAGCGCCCATTACTGGGCTCGATGCCATACCGGAAGATGTACTGATTTTCCACGCCGGCACCTCGCTCGATGCAGCCGGGCATGTGGTGACCGCTGGAGGACGGGTGATCACGGTGGTTGGTATCGCCCCCTCGCTGGTAGAAGCGGCCGAGCGCGCGTATGCGACGCCGGTGACGTTTGAGGGGATGCAGCGACGAGGAGATATTGGTTGGCGGGCTTCCCCCCCTCCCCCAGCCCCTCCCCCTCCGGGGGGGAGGGGAGTTACGACCGGAGACGGTATCTCGAAAAGAACGCACGTCACGTACCGACACCGACCCTATCACCCACCACCCTCCAAGCTCGCCTCCCCCTCCCCCCCGCGAGGGGGCCAGGGGGGCCGCCGGGGGGAGAGGGGGCGCATCGGCGTGCTGGCCTCGGGCACAGGCACGAACCTGCAAGCATTGCTCGACGCCTCGGCTGCCGGCTCGCTTGACGCGACCATCGAGGTGGTAATCAGCAATCACCCCCAGGCAGGAGCGCTGGAGCGCGCTAGTCGCTCCGGCGTCCCGGTGCTGAGCATCCCGCTGATCGACCGGCGCGACCCAGCGGCGCGCGGGCAGTTCGAGGACCAGCTGCTGGCTGCTCTGGCCCCGTACCACCTTGATCTCATCGTGCTGGCCGGTTGGATGCTGGTGCTTTCCAGCGAATTCCTGGAGCGGTGTGGCTGTCCGCTGCTCAACGTGCATCCGGCGCTGCTGCCCATGCCGGACGCGGAAACACTGGATGTCCCCATCTTGCGTGGCGCTCATGCCGTGCGGGATGCGCTGGCGCTGGGTCTGCCCTATACTGGCGTCTCGGTACACCACGTGACGCCCGAGGTCGATGCCGGCCCGGTGATATGCCGCGAGACGGTCCCCATTCTCCCCAACGGCGACGAAGAGTCGCTGCACCGCCGCCTGAAGGCGGTCGAACATCGTCTGTTGCCTGAAGCCGTCCAGTCTGTTCTTCACACACTCTCTCCAGGAGGTATCCATGCTTGAGTCACTGACCGAGACACCCACCATGACGCTGCCCTTTAGCTATGGTTTCGACGACGTTACCCTGGTGCCGGGAATGGAAACGGTCGATCCCGCGTTGTGCGACCTCTCCTGGGCGCTGGATACCCGCAACAGCTTTGACCTACCGATTCTGGCCGCCTCCATGGATGGCGTGGTCGATCCCGCCTTTGCCGTGGAGTTCCACCGGCAGGGTGGTCTCGCGGTGCTCAACCTCGAAGGACTGCACGGTCGATACGACGATCCGACCGCCCCGTACGAACGGATCGCCGCCGCCACCCGCGATGAGGCCCCAACCCTCTTGCAAGAGATATACAGCGCGCCCATCCAGGCAGAATATATACGACGCAGTGTTCGGGGGGTGAAGCACGGGGGCGCGCGCTTAGCCGTGTCGGTGACCCCGCTCCACGCCGAATGGCTGCTGCCCATCGCAGTCGAGGAGGGCGCCGACGTGATCGTGGTGCAGTCCACGGTCACCTCTGCCCGGCACCACTCGGCCCATGGCGACGGCCTGGATCTCGAAGCGTTCTGCCGTAACTCACCGGTGCCGGTGATCGTCGGCAACACCGTCGCCTATCACCCTGCCCTGGCCCTGATGCAAGCCGGGGCCGCGGCAATTCTGGTCGGGGTTGGTCCCGGCGCGGAATGTACCAGCCGCGAGGTGCTGGGCATCGGCATGCCCCAGATCAGCGCCACCATGGAAGTGGTGGCGGCGCGCGACGAGTATCTCGGCGCCACAGGGCGCCGGGTCTCGGTGATCACCGATGGCGGCATGCAGACCAGCGGCGACATGGTGAAGGCGCTGGCGGCCGGCGCCGATGCCATTATGCTGGGGGCGCCGCTGGCGCATGCCACCGAGTCACCGGGCCGAGGCTACAACTGGGGCATGGCCAGCTTCCACGGTACGCTGCCACGCGGCACCCGTATCCACCTGGGGAGTACCGCCTCACTCCAGCAGATCCTGTACGGCCCCTCACCGGTCAATACCGGCACCCAAAACCTGGCGGGCGCCATCCGCACCGCCATGGCCGTTCTCGGCGCCCATACCATCCGCCAGCTGCACGACGCCCGTATGATCCACGCCCCCTCAATCAAGACCGAAGGGAAGGCATATCAGCGCAGCGGTCGATTGTAGCTATCGTCAGTTGATCCCGCCCTACGAGGTACTATGAACTGAAATCTCAAAACTCCGCCCTATAACTCACCTCTGAGGATAGACATCTGATACCTGATATCCAGCGCCACGGGGAAGTGGCGATTGCCCAGGCTGAACTGGAGGCCGTGGCTAATCCCGCGCCGCACCGCGACTACACCATAGACTTGAGCTATCCGGAGTTCACCTGCAAGTGTCCACGCACCGGCTACCCAGATTTCGGGACCATGACCTTGACCTATGTGCCGGATCAGTGGATCTGTGAACTCAAGTCGTTCAAGCTCTATCTCAACCGCTTCCGCGATGCCTACGTCTTCCACGAAGCAGTGACCAACCAGATCCTGGACGACTTCGTGGCGGCCATGCATCCGCGGCGCGCCGCGATCGTGGCCGACTGGAACGTACGCGGCAATCTGAAGACAGTCGTGCGGGCCGAGTATCACGCTCTCTCCACGCTGGATAGCATGCCCTGAGCAGGCTTCCGCGTCAGACGAACAATCTTCGCCGCATGTACAATGATTGGTGAACTGCGCGCGATGGCGGCGACAGTTGGCCGATTAGTAGTGAGACGCCCCGCCACACCGAAACTTGCCCTGGAGGAATGAGGCGCATGTACGAGCACCGGTTTGAGGTCATTGGCTGGTTTGTGGCCATCGTGGTCGTGGGAGCGATGGGCTTGCTGGTGCTGCATGGCCCGTTTCACCACATCAATAAGGTCGCGGCCAAGTCGGCTTTTCCGCCGCTCAAGGTCCAGATCGTGTCCGATGCCAGGACCATTGGCCGCTATAAGCCGAACTTCGTCAACGCGCACGTTGGTCAGTCCATCATCTTTACCAACGTCAGCAATGCCGAGCATACCGTGA
>JAABUJ010000761.1_pt1 | contig 57954 bp, 43 predicted proteins | sample 5559131 | NCBI WGS metagenome assembly JAABUJ01 (sample SAMN10711875, study PRJNA513366) | rock metagenome | isolation source: Antarctica rocks | place: Antarctica: Victoria Land, Mt New Zealand nord | collected 2016-01-07 | reverse complement strand
AAAAACCAAAGACTAAGGCTAAGGAAAGAACTCAACATTGTGAGAATATGACCTTCTATTTATATGCCAGCAGGGCCGGGTAAGTGAAGGTGCATTGGTGTGTTCCTCATGCTAAGTGTTAGTGAGGGTGCAAAGCGAAATGAAGTGCAAGATAAGTGAAATGAAGCAACATATTAACAGTAAGAAAACCTTCATAGCAATTTGTCTAAGTTCTTTCAACTTACCCACCTGTGATCCTGACACTTAGAGATAACTTAATTAAAGTAACAGCTAAAAAGAGACATAACATTAAAGAATGCTTAAAGCAGAATGATAAGTATAATAAAGATATTATATTTAAAAGCTTAGCTTAATTAAAGATTTCAGACAGCTATTAAGATAATCTTCTTAATATCTATTCATTAATAAGAATTAAATATTCAGAAAAATACACACTTTAAATTTCTTAAGTACTGATATCTTTTAAGCTATCTAATGTTATATGCTGAGTACTAACATCAAAAGTAGTACTTAATTGTTCATTCTTACTTTCTTAAATTCTTTCAGAGACAACAGTGAGATATTAACATTAATAAAGTTGACAAAATCACTTCTTTAGATATGAGTCAACACTAAGAAGCAGCATAGCAGAAAAGATCAGTGCAATCTTTTATTTCTTTAAGATTAAATTACTAACTGATGACAATAACTCTACAGAATATACAGCTATTAGTTGTCATTACATTTTAAATAAAGTTACATTCATTTTGCTGTTTTAAAAATACTTCATCACTATGTGAAAAATCTTTCATGTCAAAGTGCAGTTAACTAATTCTAAATAAATAAAATTAGCTTCTTTACTTTTCTCATATTCTTTTAACTCTCTCTATCTGTCTTTAACACTTTTTAGATCATCATTAAGATCTTTTTATAAGCTACTAAATGTTTTTACATTCTCATTAAGCAACTTAAGTCTACTGCTGCTATTTTTGTTGCTGTTGATTCATACAATTTATATAAGAAAATCACTTCATTAAAAAGAGAACCTTACATTTTTATTTGCTCAGAAAAAATACAGAATTGTTATATAAATTAATAGAAAAGTCTATAAAGCTTCTTAAAAGTTATTTAATTTAATCTTTCTTTTAGATTTTAACTTTTTCTTGTGAGCTAAAAGCTCAATGTTGTAATGTTTACAGACTATGAGAAAAAGTCAATTATTAAATTACTTTGAAAAGCAGTGCTAATTTATATAATGCAGAAAACTTTATATCTAAAAACTATCTATCTTACAGTATTAAATAAAAGCTTTATTAAAGTACTTTATTAAGCTCTGTTAATCAGCATTAATATCTTATCTAAACAGTGTGAAAGATCTATTATAAGTATTTATAAAGAGTAAAGTCTTACTTATCTATCTCATTAAGTCTTATCTATCTTATCTACTCATTTAGGCTGAGTGTCAGAGTCAGTAGCTTTAATAAGATAGCTTTACTAATATTTTTATTATGAGAGTATTTTGAGAGATTTTTACATGAAAATTTTATGACTAATAGATTACATCATTTTATAAAAGTTATGAAAATTTCAGTAATTCATCTTGTAAATTACACAACTTGCATAGTTAACTCACAAAAAACTCACAAAAAAGCTACTTAATCTGCAATATATAGCTTTTTTGTGAGTTTTTTGTGAGTTGACTATGTAAGTTGTGTAATTTACAAGATGAATTACTGAAATTTTCATAACTTTTATAAAATGATGTAATCTATTAGTCATAAAATTTTCATGTAAAAATCTCTCAAAACACTCTCATAATAAAAATATTAATAAAGCTACCTTATTAAAGCTACTAACTCTATCACTTAATCTATACTCATTCTTACTTTATTTATCTTATCTGCTCATTCTTATCTTACTTATCTTGCTCACTCATTCTTATCTTGCTTACCTCACTCATCTATTCTTATCTTACTTATCTTACTTACTCATTTTTACCTCACTTATCTTATTAACTCATTCTCATCAAGTCTTACTCATCTGTTCTTGCTGAGCTTTGCTGTTGCTGAAAAGCAAAAAGAAAAAGAAAAAGAAAAATAACTAAGAGTTAAATTAAGATACTTAGAATTATTAAAGTCTTATTACTTATTAAAGCTCAGAGATTTATCTGTTTTCATTATTGTATTGTTAAATTATTGTTTAGTTAAATTAAGAATTGATGCACTTATTTAATTAATATATCTTTCTTCAATAACATATTAAGAAGAATTCTTAAGAATTTTTACTACAGATTAAGAGAGGCTTAGAGATCTATTTAGATAGAATTATTTAGATAAATAGATATACTATCTATAAATAGAGTACTTTCTTAATCTTTACATTAACATTATATTTTATTTATCTTCTTTAATACATTGAGAATCAGCTCAGCAAGAGAGAAATGATGATAACTTGATGAATAGAATATTTAAAAAAGAAAAAGAAAATTACATTAAAGTTACAATAGAATTAAAGTGAAGACATTGTTGAGCAACATATATATATAAAAATGATATTTAAGATGTAATTAATATAAATATATCTTTTAATTACAGCATAAAATCTATAATAATTCTGTCTATATTAATAGCATATTAATTTCTAAAATCTTCTTAGCTCAAAGTTCATTTTAAGTTTATATTAAGTTCAGCATCATATCAAAAATCATGCTATCTCTTTACATTATGTAGACATTTAATTTAAATAAATAAATTACTTAAATTAAAACTCTTTTAATTGCTTATTAACTCAGAGAATTGTGTTGATAACAATATACTTATTATATTGATGTTATTTCTTACTCAATGACATGTTAATATCAGCATGCTTTTATTATTGATAGCATTTTTTATATAAGTTTATGTCAGTATAAGCATATTTTTAAGATCACAATGTAACTTAATTAAAAGCATATCTATAACAGCATACTTATATTACTAACATTATTCTTAAATACAAGCATAATCTTTTCTTTAAAAACATTGCTGAACAAGATATGTGCTGATCTTGAAAGACTGTTATTATGATATTATTATTGACATAATATTACATGTAAAGTTATTATAACATAACTATGAACACAATTTTTCAGAATTAGCTACTTCTCATTAAACTGATCATTAAGTTAAGTTAAGCTCAGATTTTAGAATCTAATCTGACTCATTAAGCTTTACTTTGCAATCTGACTTAACTCTATACAGAATTAGATTTCAGACAGAGTTAAATTAAATTATTTTTGACAGCTTAAATTAAATTAAAATTAATTAACTTCTGTTATTAAGCAACTTTATATTGACAGCAGTTATTATTGCAACATTTTCAATTAACATTATATATAATTCTTTTTGTTTAACTATATGTCTGCTTTATAAGCATTATATATAAGCATTATTAACTTAATTATCAGATCACTCATTCTCTACAGAGCAAAAATACATTAATTAATACACTTTATTTTTTTAGTAAGTCTGCAACATATAAAAGATTGCTTTCATCTTTTACAATTTTTCTGATATTATTAGATTTTCTTTCTTATGTAGTCTCACTTATAACACTTATGTATCAATAATCTCTAAGCTCATAATCTCTATTCTTAAGTCAAGTCTCAAGAGCTTACTTACTAATTAGTCTCAGAATTCTTAAAATTTGAATAGAGCTTTTAAATTAAATTAAACTTTAATGTTAAAGTCTGACTCAGACTCTTGAGCTGACAATTGAAGCCTAACTCAACTTGACTCAAAAGCTCTGTTCAGGTCAGGCTGAGTTAACCTGACCCGACGGCCACCCTACTTCCTGTAAGGTATGTACCCTGGTTCCTCGTGCTCGGTACCCGGAAAACTTGTTTTGCAGCTAACTATAAGTAGCCTAGCCTCGCCCGGGGAAATTGGCCAACCCCAGCTGAGCCAGCGTTCACTGCATGTAAATGTCGTGGCAGGAAATCCGACCATGACCCACATAAGTATTTAGCGATTATTGTATCTCAGGCGATCATCATCATAATTGATATGCTATGCCATTCAACGAAGCTCACGATTTCTATGTTGAGATACCCTGTCGGCATTTCGAGAATAAGATGAGTTCTTTGCTGATCGCATCTGAGAACCGAGTAGGCAAACCACTGCGACCAAGAAGAATGTAGAAGGCCGATTCACTGACTGAAGCTTTCATTAAGGAAGTTCACAAACCAATCACACACTACACGTAATCATGTGGAAGGCGATCATTGGCAAGCCCTTTGAAAGGTCGGAGGCATCCACATCTCAGACTAGCCGACGCAAAGACGAAGTAGACAAATCTACCTCACGACATCGGTCTTCCGAATCTATCGTATCGTCAAAGTCTGCACGAAAACCCGCTCGGGGAGAGGACCGTGATCGAGGATTTAATCCTAGTTCTACAAGCTACTCTTCTACCTCACGGACGGCATATCCTGGCACCGCTCCCGCATCGGTGGCATCGAGTTACGCGACGGCCTCGAGTAATCAGGCTGATCAAACGTTCACTCCACCAGGACTGGTGCGGAATGCGAGCTTGGCCGATAAAATGCCAAAGCCAAGAGACAGCCGTGGTGAGCGGAGACGGGACAGCGATCGAGGTCAGAGGGGCGAGAGGAGAGAGCGTTCCACAAGTCGGGAACGTCGAGGCAATCATAGGGAGAGGTCTAGGAGTCGAGATAGGGAAGATAAGAGGCGGAGCAACAGGAGGGCGTACGATGAACAGCAATCTGATCATGATCTGGCTCGGGGTCTAAGTAGGTCCGGTGACGGCTATGTCGATGATCAGAGCACCGCTCGAGCTGGAGATTATTCGATTCAGTCCAGCGGGAACTTTGGCGCTCAGGTGGGAAGCTCTGGCTTTACGCAATTTCCTGGCCAATATGACGGTGGATTGCCAGGTTTTGTGCCCGAACCTTCGCCTGCGCCATTGAACATGTCCTCACATGTTCCGGATCAATTCCCAGGCCAGTTCCCACTACAAGCTGCTGCACCATACCGTCCACCCCTGGCTGCGACCGAGGGAGGGCCGGGCTTGGCAGCAGAATATTACGGTGATTCTGGGGAATCTGTTGCTCATCAACCAGGCGTGCGGCCTCAAGCACCAACACTTATTGTGGGCGCAGAACCTCACCTTCAAGCTGCATCAGCGATAGCCGCTCCACCACCTGAGCCGAGTGCAACAGGTAGCGTTGGAGCAGCGGCATCGTTCTTCAGCGGTGCTGATGACTACCAACCTCTACCGTCAAGTAAGCCGCCAAAGCCTGGGAAGCAGTCGAAGCCAGACAATTCAAGCAAACCGAACAGACCTTCTGGGACCGCTGCTATCACTGGGAGCGCGGCGATGGGTTACGCTGCTGCAAGCTCGAGCATGTCAACGACACATGCGGACTCTGTCGGAACTCCCAGTGTGTCGTTCGTCCAGCAGAGCTCACATGATTATGCTCCTCCCAGCGTAGGGTATTCCCCCAGTACCACAGGCCTAGGTACAAGCCACCATTCATCATCAGCCCCTGCAGTTCCCACACTTGGAGCTGTGGCGGCTGGGGCAGCGGCTGGTTACATGATAGGCCATCACTCATCGTCACAACAATCACGGCCCTCGGGAACATCATCTAGCGGCAAGGCCGGTATATATGTTACAGCACCATTGCAACGACCTGAATCGCAACGACCTCATTCGCAGGCTCATCCAGCGTATGCACCCATGGTCAGCAACGGGCGGCCCGATCGTCCAGGTAAGCACTCCTCTCAGTCTAATGTACCATTATATGCTGCAGGGTTAGCAGGTACGGCTGGTGTGGCCGGTGTGGCCGCAGCGGCGTACCAGTCTCATCACTCACCTCCACATAACTCATACAATCATCCTTACGCATCAGGATCAATGGCGCAGCGGCATCGCCATCGAGGGCCCTTGAGCAAGCTAATCGACTTTTGGAGAGACTCTGATGGCGTTGCTGAGTTTGAGGAGTATACCGAATATATCGGAGTATGTAAACACTGCTTTCCACCCGGTTCTTCACCTAGAGATGCACCGCGCAAGCATCACTACCGGAGACGAGGTTCAAACGAACGCTATGGCAGCAGTACACGCATCGACAAAGAAAGCCGCTACTGGTCTTCTGACGGCGAAAGTCGACGAACCAAGGACAAGTCCTGGCTAGCAACTGGCATTGCGGCCTATGGCCTCGGGAAGATTGGCAAGTCAATTTCCCGCGCACGTGAGAACGACTTCGGTGGTTATAGTTCACGCTCTGGTCGTGGGAATCAGTCAACCTGGTCTTTGGCCAGTCGTACTTCTGAGCATTCTGACAGACGAGGTCACACATCTCACGGCGTTACGCATCGATCACCCCACACTGAAACACGATATCGGAACCGATCCGGGGAGCGCGTTGAGACTGGTATCACTGCCGAAGGAAACTTGTACAAAAAGGATCGTCATGGGAGTCACTTCGGTGCCCCGACGATGACGACATACGAAGCTCGCCGCCGTCGCTCAAGGTCAAGGTCGTCGTCCAGGGATCGACGTAGTCGAGTTACAGGTGCCGCGATTGGTGCGGTCATTGGCTCGTCCGTGGCTACTTCAACCGTGCGACACCGTAGTGGGTCCCCTGGAAAGGGGTTTTTTCATACAAAGCGGAGAAGTCGGGAACAGAGCCCGTCTTCCGGGTCTAAGTATGGCAAAGGAGCATCATACAATAGTCACGGTGGCCCTTTCGCGCCATCTTCTCCGTACCTCGACAGCTCTCGATCACATAGAAAACCAAGCGACTTTGCCTCTGGAGGTTTCTTCAGCTCGCGCCCAGAAAAGTCGCCAAGACGCAAGAAGAAGTCGAAAGGCTTCTTCAGCTTCAGCAATTCTTCGTCTTCTTCTGATGCAAGCTTGGCCTATGGCTATGCGTTTGAAAGGCAGAAGAGGGCGAAACAGTCCACGGCCAAGTGGAACAATTCACGCAATACCAATGCGGCTATCCTTGGTCTAGGTGCTGCCGCAGCAGCCCTCGCAGCTACTGACCAAAGCAATGATAGGCAGCGCCGACGGCGGCATGGTTTAGTGGCTGTCAAGGAATCTCGCAATGACCACGGTAAACCTCCCGGACGCAACCGTAAGTCCAGACGTTCGTCTACGACTTCAGAATCAGACGATGGCGTCTGGGAAGATGCTTCAGAGGATGATGATTCTTCAAGCGTTAGTTCCGGGCTTGCGTACGGAGGAGCAGGACGTAGAAGTGAAGAATCACTGCTCTCTGAAGCTTCTGGCACGAGCAAATGGGGCTGGCGATGGGGCAGCAGCAAAAAGAAAAAAGACCCTGGGTATCATGTCAGCAACGTCGGTCAAACCATGACTCTAGCGAGCTATGGATCAGGTGCTTTGGGTGCTCGTCTTACTGGTGAGGCACCGGCTTTCGACAACCGAGAAGGCACAATGAGCAGCGCTAGCAGTCTACCTTCAATGCAACATGTGCACCCAATACCCACTTCAGATCCGTCTAGGTTCGATATCGGCATGCAAAACTCGACACTGTCGTATAGCATCCCGATCGTTACATCCAGACCTGCCGCAATCCCGTTGCAGCAACCTCAGCCAATGGTCCCAGTGTCATCAGCGGTCTACACTACTCAAGCTCCGTATAGCCATTCTTATAGTGCTCCGACTGGTCCCCCTGTCTTTTCAGGAGTAGCTCAAGTGCGACCTACAGTGACTGACATTCAACGAACTCGCATGACCAGCTCACCTGAGAGGGCCATGCCCGGCACCTTTCCCTTTCAGCAAAGCGAACTCGAAAAATTGTCAAAGGAAGCCAGCATTGGCAGACCTTATCGCCGACGAGATTCGTCTCCAGCTGCACGTGCTGAAGTCGTCGAGCCGACCTCGAGCAGTAGAAGGAAGCGAGCTTCAACACAAGGTCAGGGATCAAGCGTACGCAGTGATGTTGTTAAGGAGCAGGCGGACAAGGAGCGGCGCAATCGGCGCCGTCAGGAAGAAGAAGAAGAAGCTAATCGACAATCGGTACGGCTGCGCGAGGGAATTGACCGCGAGCTACGCGAGAAGCGACGAAAACGGCGGCTGAAGGACGAAGAGGATGCTGAGGAGGAGCGTTTTCGGCTCGATGCGTCCAAAAAGCAAAGTGAACGGCAAAATCGAGATAAGCAACACAGACCAGAGAAAGAAGAGTATACTCAAATCCACGCGTCTCCGTACAGACCAGAAGAACAAGCTGCATTCTGGGGAGAAGAACAACGTAGGGCGTTGGCATCATCCACGAATTCAATTGTTGGGACGAAGCGCGACGGTATCTTACGTTCAGAGACTCAACCCCCTGGCGATCAGGACAGAGCATCAGAGGAATCGACGAACTTGGCCTCCTGGTCGACTCCGGGTGTTATTGGAGCTGCTGGAGCAGTGATTGTTGCCGCTGCTGCCGAAAAGAAGGCGTCTAGTGTCGAGGACTATCAGACGAAGCGCCGAAACGAGCAACCGAGAAGCAGAGACAGTGTTCAGAAGGGCAGTGGTGAAATGAGCAGTAGCATGCGGCAATCCCCCTCACAAGCGAGCGACGATACACGGGATCAAGAAGTGCAGGTGACCCGTAAGGTGGGCCCTAAGGCTGCTCCTAGCCCCCGTCATGAAGACTACGCCACATACTTTGCACCAGTTAAGCTACTTGCACGATCCGGAAAACAGCAGCAAGATTACAACCCCAACACAGACAATGAAGGTGCAGTATCTCAGATCCCACACTACATCACCATTGAACCTTCCAGTCGAAGATCTCCCCGTTATTCTCCGGCCGATGCTTTCAATGAAGTTCCATATGGACATGGGCCCGATAACCGCGTCTCACTGCCTTGGTCAGTGCCAATGTTGAATCTCATCAAGCCGACACCACCACACAGCAATGCAGGTTCCTCTAGAGAAGATGCCTCACCTATGATGCGCCCCGAAGACGCGACAGTTGCTGACATCGACAAGCCTGAGAAACAGTCGACTGCATCAAGGGTGACATGGGGCGAATCCGAAACAGTGGAATATAATGTAATCACTCCACTTGAGTCGCGCGATGGATTTATCTCGGATTTGCCTACACCGCCGACCCTGGACGAAGTCATAAGAGTGGTCACCATAGCACCTTCTGTGGCTCCAGCAATGGCTGGTACGGATGATCGAGGTCACATGGCCCCTTTTGATGAGGTAACAGTAAGACACATGCCAGGAGAGTTTGGAGATGACCTGGAATTTGCTGCTACCTTAGCAGCAGGCCTCCAAGACACAGGCTTTGACCCTGCGATTGTCATCGATGACCCTACCTACCGTCGACGCGACTCACCCCCCGGGTCTGAGTCGATCAACTTCCATCGCCAACCTTTTTTCGAGACCGTAACAGATCTACATCTTGACTCCCCAGGCACTGAAGGAGCTCCACCCCAAAGAGGCTTCATTGAAGGTGAATTGCCAAGTACGCCGCATGATGAGGGAATCCCGAATGTGTCGGGTGACCCTGCTGTTCTCTCGAGCAGGAAAGAGAAGCGAAAAGAGAGCAAAGCAGCAAAGGGTCGTGAGACGGACGGTGCTTCTGCAACGCGCGACAGTCTATCTAAGCCGACAACGACAGATGATATATTAGGAGAACCTGATATGTATTCCGAGGAGCCTGAGTCGATGGTCTCAATACCGAGCGGTCTAAGTGGTGATCTGGTTGGGCCGGCGATTTCTATTAAGTTAGAGAGAGACCATTCAAAGGATCGGACTGAAGCAACCAAAGTTACCGACCCGCGTTCAGCATCTCGCTCCCGTACTGATCCGCAGGAGTATTTCGATGATCAACATACCATACGAAGGTCATCCATACACAAGGCTAAGCAAGATTCCTGGAACATGGATCTTGCAGCCAGTGTACCTTTGCCTGAAGACGGACCTGACGAATTAAGTTCGCTAAAGGGTCTAAGCATAGATGACCTCAAGGATAATCGCGCTAGTACGAATGAGGCAGAGGACCCAATATCGAGACATGATGTTCCAGCGACAGGAATCCCGCGTATTGAGGGCACAAGACCAGAGTCGTCCTCTGATCTTACCCACAAGTCAGTGGAACTCGAAACTAGAACCGACCACAGAGCAAGCAGTCCAGATGACTCGCCCAGCAGATATGCTGTATCTTCAACAGTCTTCCCGCCGGACACGCAAGAGGATGAAGATCAGGGCAAGCGCAAGAAAAAGTCCAGGCGAGTTAGCGTACCAGATGACTGGTCGGAGAAGGATTCAAGACCTATCTCTGCTGGAGCAGCGGAACAAGACGAGTATGAGAAACCTCGCAAGAGCAAGAAGAAGTCAAAGCGCGACAGTGTTGGGTTTGACGATGCAGTATCTGCCGCCTCAGCTCCTGCAGCTCTCGAAGATGACAAGACGTCGAGGGGCAAGAGCAAAAGGGACAAGAAGGGCGGTCTCTTTGGCTTGTTTGGTTCCAGTAAAACTTACGAGGACACACCCGAAGTTAGAAAAGCGCCCTCCGAAGCTACGGTAGAGGATTCCCAAGAACGGAAGAAGTCAAAGAGCAAGTCGAAGGACAAAGAGAGAAGTTTCTTTGGGGACGTGTACGATGTAAACGGTGCCGCCGCACAGTCTGTGGGCGATTTATCCCAGATTGGCAAGGCTAGAGACGACAGTAAGGATAGAAAGTCACAAAGATCAAAGGATAAGGAGCAAAAGCGACGCAGCCGCAAGGAAGGCACCGTCGAATCAGGTATTACTACCCAAGATTTACCTTCTAAGGTACATACGCGAGTCTCTATTGGTAATCCCTAGCTATCAGGGAGGTAATTGCTGACAATCCTCAAGAATGAACAGCGTACACCTTCTTCAGAGGAGACACCTCCACACGGCACACAGCTAGACACTCAAATACAAACAACAGCTGAGACTCAGGATAATATGGTGTGTTTTTTAGGGGTAGGCAATGATATACCGTCAGTACCTGACGGTGTTGAGCCAGCCCTATCAATAAGAACTGGGGAGGATTTCAGCCAAGCTACGCAACCAGCGCTCCAGTTTAGAGATTCCTTCAGCGAGCCCTCTCTTCCTGCCACTGTCCGCACTCCATCTCCTCAGAGATCCGATCTCGCCGAACTTGTGGGTAACTTACCGCGAGATGCCCCTGTCTCCCCTACCTTCGCACCTGCGCCTCCAGAAAACCCAATACCAGGCTTGCAACCCTCTGATCATATACCGGTGTCTCCTGCCGTTCCATCCCCGACAGCCATTCCCCTACACTTTCGAACGCCTCGGCCTTTGACTGGATTCGTGCGTTCGTCCACCTTGTCGTCGCCTGCAATGGCTTCTGATAGTCCATCTCATTTCGTTCCTAGGACACGACACGCGCGACCTGGTTCTACTGAGTTCAGACCTCTTTGGCTTGTGGAACGTCACAAATCAAGGGAACAATTTGACCCTGAGGAGCCGTATCCGTCATTGCCCTCAAGCAAAACCACGTCGAGAAGCTCATCTGTACACGACGTTGAAGATGTGGCCGTGACAGACGAGATGACTTTAGCCCCTAGTGACGGTGATTTCGTATTGAGCGTCGATGTTGAACATTCTTCAGAACCTCAGGATTTCCTAGACTCGCAGCAGCCAACGCCTGTTGCGACCAGTTTTCCTCTAGCGTTACAACGTGACGAGAGTTCGGAGCCCAAACCAGATACCCTGTTAGACACCGAACTCATCCGCGACACGCACGTTGACAGGCCCGATCACCTGGTTGCGGCTCCTTCCTCTCCGCCACCCCAAGCTCTTGGAGACGGAACCACTGAGTTACGGGACAACGTCTCGCCTGCTCAATTCGAAGGCTTGCAGAATCTTCCTCCGCTACCTCCAAGCAGCAACTCATCAGCTTATGGTGATGATGAGCTGCTGTCGTCCTCGGTGATCAAGGATGCAGCCGTCGCAATTGGCACATCGATGGGAGACGCTGCCACTGCTTTACTTGGACGGGAGCGAATCGCCGAACAGACGTCATTGCCATCTGATTCTAGTTACCACATCCACTCAGCTAAAGATATTGTACGGGCCTTGGATACTGCAGAGTCTCAGCAGAAGAGTATCGAGTCCGAAATGGAGTCTGACTTACCACCAGGCAATAAGGCAACGGAAGAACCACAATGGCAAGCCGAGCCAAGTACGACTAGCACTCCTGATAAGGGTGCGACTGTCGATGATGACATGAATGACCCAGTCAGTCCATCTCAAACCGCTAGGTTGGCCTACGTTGAACGACAACGCGAACTGCAAGAGCAGGATGCTCAAGACGCGGTTGATTCTTGGTTTGCCCCGCCAACCTTCAAGAAAGCGAAGAAGGAAAAGCAGAGCAAGAAACAGAAAAACTTAGGCAAAGCTAAGATTGATGGTGCATCCAAAGAATTGCCCTCTGCATCGACGTCCACATTGGGGCTTACGGGAGAGAAATCGACTGTACCCGTCGAAGCTCTGACGGAAGAGCACGGTGATCTTAGACTACCTGAGGGCCTGGGACGAAGGCAAAGCAACGATAAGGAGCTCAGTCCAACTTCCGTTGCACCCTTACACCATGAAGCTGAGCAAGACGAGAGTAGAGCTCAGGTTCTCCAGTCTGTTGAGGAAGACGCTGAATGGCCTGAACGCAATCGGAAACCAAAGAAAGGTAAAGGCAAGAAGCCGGATAAGAAATCATCGAAGCTCCCCACCAAATCACTTGAAGCCGTGCCTTTAGATCAAGGACTGGAAGCTCAGCTGGTGCCGGAGTCTCCTGGGGACTTTCAAAAAGCTTATTCCAAGGTCATCAAAGGTGGTGAAGATGGCCGAGAAGGTGAAGAACCACGAGCTCTTGAGGAAGCTGAGAACCCTGATGTTACACCTGAAGATGAGCTCTCTGTTGCGTTGCCATCCGCGAACCCTGTCGAGTCCAAGGCTGTTACCGAATATGCCCTGCCAAGTAAGACGTCTAAGAAGGACAAGAAAAAGGCGAAGCAAGCACGGCAGGCTGAGCCAGCCATAGAATCGACTTCAAAAGATCCTCCACCTGGAGTGGATATAGATATTGTCAACGACGGATCGAGCTTAGTGCGAACCTCATCCCATCCAGAACAACGCGAGAGCGAAGCAATGCCATCTGCGCCAAGTAGTGGCCATGTCACCGAAACGTCCAGTAACGCTGTCTTAGCCGCAGAATTTGTGGTACCTACTAAGCGGAAAGGCAAAGCAGGAAAGAAGCATAAGTTGGACTTGCGAAGTGGGCGTGAATTACTGCTCGGTGATAGCATCCCTGGTGCAGAAGAGGATACTCCGAGACTGCCAGTGATAGAGCCAGCATCCATGACTTCGGAACGAAGCATAACTCCAGCTGCAATGGAGCATACCGAGCCAGTACTAGAGGTAATGAAATCTCAATTCGGGTCTTCTGCTGCCCCGGACGAGCCCCCGCAGCAAGATCTAGACTCAGGACATACTTCTGCTATCCAAGCCAAGGAGCCTACACAGAGCAACGTGCAAGGACTCTCTCCATTGATCTCAGTATATCCACACCCCGATGATGCTCCATCTACCTTTACACTAGAACAGGAAGTTACCCAACATCAATCACCTGCTATGGTTCCTTTGCCGGAAGCCGAGGACTCAGGCTTGGACGATGAACGCACAGAGAAGGAGCTTCCTCAAGAAGCTGAAGTCAGCCACGTCACGCCTCGCTCGGAGGTAGGAAGAGAAGATTTGCTAGAAGAGAACAATCTCTCACCAGAGCTGGAGTCCGTACGCGCAACTCCAGGTGGAATCCCAGCAGATCAGAGTCTTTCAATACCGATTTTACCTGAAACCGTTCCTTTGCCTCCAGATAAGGACGGGGAGCTCGACTACTCGTCGGAGTCGATGTCTGCAGAAGAAATCAGCGGTGGTCATCCGATAGAAGAAATTCATTCTGTGCGGGTGGTGCCTGAAACAACGCCTTGGGTCTTAGAAAACGATGTATGGCTTAATCAATCTCCAACAATGGAGGCTCTCGATGATACTCCAGGCGCGTTACCGACAGATGAAACGCCTTCGGTACAGGAGGCACCTGGGATGGTTCCGTTACCTCCAGATAAGGATGGAGAACTCGATATTTCTCCGGTGCCGAAGCCTTTAGATGAAACTCCTGGTACCTTCTCGACAGAAGAGACGCCTTCAGTAAAGGTGGCGCCTGAAATGGTTCCTTTGCCTGCAGATGAGGATGGAGAACTTGATAGTTCTCCGGTGCTGAAGCCTCTAGATGAAACTCCCGGTAGCTTCCCGACAGAAGAGATGCCTTCAGTGAAGGAGGCGCCTGAAATGGTTCCTTTGCCTGCAGATGAGGATTTAGAGCTCATCTCTTCTCCATTACTGGAGCCTCTAAGTGAAACTCCTGGCGCGTTCCCGACGAAAGGGATACCTGCGGTACCCGAAGGGCCTGAGATCGTTCCTCTTTCTTCAGATGAGAATGTAGAAATTGATCGCTCACTATCACTGGGGCCTTCCAGCGAACCTTCGGCGGCGTTCCCAACAAACCGGAGTCCATCCATTCAGATTCCTTTGCCTCTGGACGAGGACGTGAAGCTCGATCGTTCCGCAACGCTAAAGCCCCTGAGCGAAACTCCTGGCGCCTTCCCAGCTGGACAGAGCTCTTCAACACAAGTGGCACCTGAAGCGGAACCTTTGCTTGTTGGCAGAGACATGGAACTCAAGGATATCTCAGATGATGATAGATGCCAAGCAGAAATCGTACCGAGAGCACTCGACGACAGCGACGTTATGCCAGCTGTTACAGCAAGGAACGGCAACGATGTGCAACAATATCTTGGCTTATTCACCTCGGTGCCTTCGACTGACGAACTACCAGGAGCGTTTCCGACAGGGTCCAAAAAATCAATCCAGGTCGCACCTGAAATGGTTCCTTTACCTCCAGATGACGACGAAACTAGTCAAATTGACGCGTTGGGGTATGGTCAGACACTGTCCGACATCAAAGCCGATGCTTCTGAATTCGGTAAGGTCATTCCAGATTCGCAGGCTGCAGAAACCGGCCACATGGGCCAAGAAAATGATGTCTCACGAGCTGCAGTACCGGATACTGAGCTACCAGGGGCCTTCCCAACAGAACGGAACGCTTCAGTACAAGACAGGCCTGAACAGGTTCCTTTACCTCTCGACGAGGACATCGATTTGTATAACTCAAAGTCTGATGATGACTTCGCTGTATCCACCAAAGACGATGACGGGATGCAACGGACACCAAGCTCATCAATATTAGCGACACCAGCTGTTGAGCTCCCAGGGGCTTTCCCAGCAGCGCAAAGCACACCGGCACAAGCTTTACAGGCATACTTCTCCTCACCTCCAAATGAGAGTGTGGATCTTTGTGATCAACAGGATGAGCTTCGGTCCCCTGAGTATGCTAGAACCGGTGTTGATGATCATAATAACGGTATGCGACGACAAGCAAGCTTATCAGTAGCAACACCCGTGATTGAACTCCCAGGAGCTTTTCCACCAGGGCAAAGCACACTGCTACAAGCATACCCTGGAGACGTCCGGTTGCCTCGAAATGGGAGTCTAGATCTTGGCGATCAACAGGGCAATCTTCAGTCCTCCGATTCTACTAGGACCGGAAGTGATGATTATAGCGATGGTATGCGAGAGAAAGCAAGCTCTTCAATACCAGCAACACCAGCCGTGGAACTCCCTGGAGCTTTTCCAGCAGAAAAAAGCCGTTCATTACAGATTTCACCAACAGGAATCCCTTTGCCTCCAGACGACGACCTGACCGTTTTCAATCCGCTGGAAGATGAACAGTACCTACCAACACCAGCTATTGAACTCCCGGGCGCCTTTCCAGAGCAAAGCACATCAGTACATATCTCGCCTGAGGACATTGCATTACCTCCTGATGAGGACATGAACGTATACAAATCTTTGGAAAGTGATCAATACATGGCAACACCAACTGTTGAAGTCCCAGGTGCCTTTCCAGGCGACTTGAGTCTTGGGAGGATTTCTTCCGCCCAAACTGAGCAAAGTCCTTCCGCAATCTCGCCAGAGTTGATTCCTCTGCGCTACAACTCAGATGGAGGACTAGATGCCACAGTCAATGATAGTCAGGCTTCAAGGGAGTCTACTTACGGCGGTGATGTTGTCAGTGCCGCTAAACTCGGCCCAGAAACGGTGAATGAAGAAGTCATGCAGCATGGGACCACATTCTCATCAGCGTCGACAAAGCCGAGTACGGAGAATCTAGGCCCTATAATGAATGGTCAAGACCTGGAGATGAGTGTACCGTCAACATCAGCTCTTCCGTCATTCGATGTGGCCAACAAAGCGCTATTACCCGAAGGCATACCGTTGCCGGAGACATCATCTTCTACTCTTCAAGACGTTACTGAGTCCCCTTTGCTGGAGGACGTCGACAAGGAGAATGCCCTCAGTGGAGGTTTCCCATCGCCAGCGAATGTGGCGTTGACTCTAGATTCCGCAGCATCTATACCTTTGCCGGAAGATGCAGACCTTGAGCTCTATTCACCTGAGATGATTCCTCTGCCTGAAGGCCCGCGTACGGTATATCCAGCAGCTAAAACTACTGCCTTAGGCAATGCAGCGTACATCGAATCGCGGCCTTTCGAGATAGTTTCTCAGCAGGAAACCCGGGAATTGGAAAGCCTGTTACCCGAACCTGTGTCCCTACCAGTGATTACACAATTCGGAAACACTTCTTCCAATACGGTCAGCCCTCCATATGGTAATGAGTCTGGATCGATATCCCCTAATATGGTTCCTTTGCCCTACGATGCCGACTCGGACTTACGGGGACCTTCGATGCGTGCAGGGCTATTACGGACTGCTAAGGATATCGGTGTTGAAACTGAGGCTAGTCTTGAGGAACACATGCCTTCTGAAAGTGTTCCTGTAGCTGGTGAGCATGCTGACAGCAGGGCAGGCTTGGAAACGCCGCTGAACGAGCAAGCTGAAGAGGTAGCGGCGAGCCTGTTCTCTGCTCCTTCACGTAAGAAAGGCAAGAAATCCAAGCAGCGATCGGCACTCTCATACATCGAACAAAAATCACCAGGAGTTGGTGTCACTGAAGAACCGCGGTCAACGCGTGAAGTCAACGTCCAGACTCTACCTGAAAGTACAGCTGCTGAAGTCAGCGAAGCCAGTGGCGTCTCAGCAGACCCGAGTCAGGCCGGCAACCAGCCAGATGGACAGGAACATTGTGCCGCCTTCGATGCAAAAGGTCTATCTGATGCAGAGGTACAGCCAATCACCGAGAAGGGCAAGAAGAATAGGAAGAACAAAAACTTGTTGTCTTCCTTCGATGGGCAAACTGCGTCTATAGCATCCAGTAACCCAGATACATTATCGGACATGCCTGGTGACCCCGAGTCGTCCGTTACTGAGCTTCCCAAGTCAGCACAAGTGCCTCAACCAAGCGACGACACCCCTCGAGAAGTTCAAAGTGAGATATCAACGCCGTCTGAGGGGCCATTGGGACGGCCACTCGAATTACTGGAGGGTTTGCTCGGCATGTCCAAAAAGGACAAGAAAAAGAAAGGGAAGAAAGATAAATACTCACAAGATCTTGATTCAAGCTCAGCTGTTTTAGAGGAGCCCGTGGCGTCAACGGAAAGTAATCGCGAAGGGGACGAAGGCTTTGAGACGAAGCGGCCGAGCAAAAGCAAGAAAGGCAAAAAGAAGGAGAAAACCAATATGTCTAAAGGCACTGAGGATACCACGGCAAATGCAATCAACGAAGATTTTCCAGCCCCGCCACATCGCGCCGCAGTCGAGAGACCTACGATGGCTGAAGATCAACAGACATCCACCACGACTGAGAGACCTGAGAACGGACCAGGTACAGCTACTGAAACGCTATCCAAGGGCAGCGTTCAGCAGAGCATGCCAAGACCTCCGCTGTACGACTTTGTTGCCCATGCTGAACCCAGGGAGGGAGACGTGAACGTCAACCCCAAAGCTCGAGCATCTGACTCGGACTATCTCCATGAAGCCGCTGAATCTCAGCTACCTCCAGATAATCCAGCTGACTTCCCTATCAAGGAACAAGACCTAGAACCTGAAGCAGAACCTTACCAGCCATCCTTCAGTCTAAAGAAGAGCAAGAAAGATAAGAAGAAATCCAAAAAGAATCAAGCTGCTATTCAGGATCATGAGCAGCCTACGTCGGTGGCTGTTTCGGATACTGCCTACCAGTACCCAGCTCCGGGTACCAATAAGGAAGTCACAGACGCGGAATCTGAATCTATCGTTGAACCCTATCATGCCCTGCGTCGTGCGCCATCCGTTGTAGAGCCCATGGAGCTTCCACAACTGCCTTCCGGCGAGGTTACTACAGATCCGTTCACAACCTCAGGACCACCCAGAAACGTCATCGTGCCAACGAAGGAAGCAGAAGATCTTCCGCTACAGTCTTTGGATACCAACAAGGGCCAGATTATAAACGAACTACCTTTGATAACGAATGAAGCCTCTGTCGCAAGCGATTCAACAGTGCCCGAACAACCTAGGGCCATTGAGGATATGCAATGGCAGCCTAACGTAAAGCTGGCCGAGCCTCACAGTTTGGATGCGAGGCACCCAAGTGGTGCTCGTAGCTTCATCGCCATTCCATCGTCTCCGGACGCTCATACTCTTGCGGCCTCACGTTCACTGGGTGAAAGTCCTTCAAACGTTATGCTCGATATGACTGCGTCTCATACTCAGCCTGACACGATGCACGGCTCTGATGCTCGGACATTGACAGAGGAAAATACGGCCGAGGAGTTTGGTAAGATGAATATTACACAAGAAGACGAGTGGCCGGGTAGCTTTACTACGAAAGCTAAGAATAAGAAAGGGAAGAAGCAAGACCGGAATGGCCGTTCTCTGCTTGCAACTGAATTCGGAGAAGACCCCAGTACCTCATCTACTTCTACAGAGAAATCTCAAAATGCATCGGTCAGCCCAAATCATCAACTTTTACCACAGCAGCTCGAAGTACCATTGCAGAGTGATACTGCAATTGACTCTCTGCAGGATGCTCCAGTTGCTGCTGTAGAAGAAAAGTCTAGCGTGCCACGCCAGGACGACGACTTCTTGAGCTATACACCGGCGAAGAAGGGAAAGAAAGGCAAGAAATCTAAGAAGCAATCGACTAATCCTGCATGGTACGATGAAACAACCGGAAGTGGAGCTAGCGCGCCGGCAGAAGCTCAAGCAGCACGCTCTGAGCCACCTGAAGCTGAGATTTCTCGAGACAAAGTCGAAAATACTTCTTCAGAACCGCCAGCACATGTCCACACACTCCCCGAAAGGTCTGACGTTGTTTTGAGCTACCCCGATGAATTCATGGAGATGCCTCGCATGGCTGAGGCAGCAAGCGAGTGGACTCCCGCATCTAAGGGAAAAGGAAAGAATGGAAAGGGGTCATCGAAGCGGAGTCAAGGTCATGGGGAAATCGCCAGTCTTACACCCGAGGTCTTACCGGAGCTTGCTGATGAAGCTCGTGGAACTGCAGGAAGTGGCGCTACAGCTGTCCTGCCAACGGAAGATGAACGTTCAACGGACGAGCTGAACATACTCGATGATTCACCGGCTTCACCGCCTAGCAGGCCAGAGTCTCGAATGAGCGACGCAGCTGAAAAAGCATGGACTGAAGATAATATACTCCGAGACCAGGCATTGTCCGAACCTCTGCCAGCCAGTAGACCGACATCCCCCACTGCTTTACCTTTTGAGAGTGCTGCTCACACAAGAACTCAAGATGAACAACAAAGGGAAGAGATATCGCCCATGAACCTCCCGCCGCTTCCCGAAAGCAGATCAGACTCGCCTGTTATGACGGCGGCTGAAAATCTTACTCAAGCTCAGCTGCATGAGAAGCCCATCGATCGTGGGATACCTGTGGAGAGTCAAGCTGACCCTGCCTCTATGATTTCAAGTCCCCCACTCCTCAGCCGCCTCGAACAAACCCCTTTAGTCCACGGAAATGTAATCTCGACCAGCTCTAGCCCACCGGCACAAAGCCACAGCTTCCCGACGCTCTCGAACTACTCTGGTAGTCGGGATGTCCCCGATGTTGACGTTATCGAGACTTTCAAAGCGGACGAATACAAGGATGCCACTCTCTTCGACAACGCATCACAACCTTTTAATGCTACCCTAGGCTCAGCAACGATGGAGTCAGTACGGCAGCGGCCAGCGAAGGAAATCTCCAAGAAGGAGACAAGGAAGAACAAGAAGAAAAACAAGACATTTGACTGGGCCGAGCAAGAGGAGAGTATTGCAACACGATCGGCAAGTGTTAATTCGGACAAAGAGCTGGAACCTCAGGATGCTTGGATTAGCCTACCCTCAACAACTTCAGCTTCTCGTGTTCTTGGAGCAGAGCAGCCCCGAGGACTCGAGATACAATCAACAAGCATGCCAAACCCAAACTTCCCTTTTGTCTCCCTGGCAGAGCATGCCTTAGAACACCAGACCCGCTCACCGGAAAAAGTCTTGGCTGGATCACAAATTAACAGGGACAGCGCGGTACATGTCTCAGACTCTCCACTACTTCCTCATATAGTGCCGGAATACAATTCTGTACGTGACAGCGGGTACCAGGATACCACGGCGAGTCCTATAGTTTATTCACCACAAGAGTTTGCAACTGGCTCGGAACTTCAAGGCCGGTTACAAAATATGAGGCGTCCCCTCTCACCGGATCGCCCACTTACGGATGCTGATGACCCTCACTCAAATGAATGTTTCGCTGCGATAGAGAGAGGTCATGGACTTGAGGCTATCTCAAGTTCACGGAGCCCACTTCGAATATCAGTTGAGTTTGACCCAGCCTACGAAGCTACTGTATCACATCATCCGACAGAACCGCCGATCAATTCAGGTGCCTCTGAGGGCGTAGATTGGGACATGCCAATTAAACCGATTGAATCCAATGATATGGAACCACTCAGTGACAAACCAAGTGACCGGAGCCCTGCTTTGTTGCCTCAGCATGATCAACGTGAGCCATCACCAGTAAAGTCCGCGACGAAAGACAGATCTTCAGTACTGTTCCTTTCTTCGCCATCGACTAGGGAAGATTCGACAGACCAGCCTACTCCTCATTCACCTTGGCAAGGTGTCCGCGATAATGCGGAAGGGATGTCTCAGACAAGTCCTGTTGGCAGGGCTGAAAGCAGGAGTGGAGACGTTGAGATCAGTGGATTACCTCACGGTTCTCGCGTGCCATTGGTACATCAAGCAGCTACAGCAGAGCCGGTCCCGATCACGGCAGCGTCACATGCTTCACCAGGTCCCTCTGAAACTCCCAGTCTGTCGCTTTTCGGTGGTCCAGTAGGGATCAACAGTGACAATCCATTCGAGGGATCCCTGGCACCAGGTCATTTAGGCTTCAACAGCTCTGAAAGAACGCCTCTTGACACTATTGTGGAGCATAGTCCTGAAGACTCGCCGCTGCTGAAGAAAAGTCGCGTTCTCTCTAATATCGGGTCACCTGAGCGTGAAATCAAGTCGATGCGGCGCTCCGCAACACCTCGATATCACGGACATGATGAACTGCAATCACCTCCAGTCCTTGGCCGAGGCATTACACCTCCTCCGCAACGTCATGCAACTCCCCCAGATAGTGGCATTCTCTCTACGGACGACTTCATCGCGAGACTTTCCTGGCCCGCGGTGGACGAGGACAACCACTCAGTAGACCTCGATAGAGTCAAGAGTCGGAATACTGACCGTCATACCTCCAGTCATAGCAATGGCTCGGCGAGAGTGAGGGACGGGGAATTTAGATCCACAAGTGGCCAAAGCATACGATCAGGTGGTAGTATCAACCGTTTCAGAACACCAGACAGAGACCAGATTCCTCGGCCTGCGAGCGGCGTCAGTAATAGATCTGCCTCAGGCACTGGTACTCCACCATTGCGCCGAGTCGACCGAAGGCTTAGCGGGGATTTAAGAGCCGCAAACAAACGAAGCGAAGCTAAGTTGCTCGCTAAGCAGCCTGATCTTGGCTTCGACGTGGACCCGCATATTCCGTCCTCATCAACGTACGATCCCATCAAAGACAAAGGCAAAGGCCGAGTCAGAGGGATGACCGATGTATATGTAAGTTATGTCTTCGCCGGTGTCGTTAAATATCAATACTTATCGATGTGACAGGAGGGATGGGGTGATGTACCAGGGTCACCATTTTCGCCGACGCGACCGCCCAGCGTTCGGCGACGACAGAGCATGCAAATCATCGATCTCGAAACGAAACTCGATCAACTTGCTTCAGAGAATCGCTTACTCCAGGATGCAAAGTCAAAAGCTGAGAGAGGAATTCAAGAGTTAGGCTATACACAAAATCGCAACGAAAACGCGGCAAAAGAAGCTCTTGAAACACGTGATCTTCAATTACGCGAAAAGGACTCGGAAATCCTTAAGTTACGGGAGACACTGGAATGGGTACAAGGCGAGGTAGCCAGACTTACCGAAGTCAACAAAAGTCTCACTACAACAAACCTTAGTCACTCTTCAGAGCATGACGATCGCTATAGTCAATTGCAGCTTGAACACGATACTACCAAGCAGCAATGGCAACAGTCGGCAAGAGAGCTGGAGCAACTGCGGCAACAACATGTCCATCTATCCACGGGCATGGAAGACATCGTGCGGCATGAGATTAGCATTGCCCTTAACGATAAAAATGCGGAAGTAAGAAGGTTACGCGACGAATTAGAGGCTGCCAAGGAGCAAGTAAGGGCACTTCAGCAACAGATCCTAGTATCAAAGCCAAGTGATGATGTCCTCATCACCCGCGACGAAGACTACTTCGACGGTCAATGCCAGCAGCTCTGCCAGCACGTACAACAATGGGTGATGAGGTTTTCAAAATTCTCCGACTCGAAGCCATGTCGTCTCACGAGTGAGGTCACCGACGAGAAGATCACGGACCGTTTCGACAATGCCATTCTGGATGGGTCGGATGTGGACAACTACCTTGCTGACCGGAAGAGGAGAAGAGACGTCTTCATGTCTGTGGTCATGACGATGGTCTGGGAATTCGTATTTACCAGATATCTCTTTGGCATGGATCGTGAACAGCGTCAGAAGCTCAAGTCTTTAGAGAAGTTATTGGGAGAAGTCGGACCGATGAAGGCGGTCCATCGATGGCGGGCCACCACACTGATGCTCCTTTCCAGGAGACAAGCGTTCCAAGCACAACGGGTCCAGGACACAGAGGCGGTTGTGCAGGAAATCTTCCAAACGCTGGCAACGCTCTTGCCACCTCCGTCTCAGCACATCAAGCAAGGGAAAGAGTCCCTGAGGAATGTGATGAAGTGCGCAGTCGACTTATCGGTCGAGATGCGGACACAGCGGGCCGAGTACATCATGCTACCACCTCTCCAGCCCGAATACGACACGAATGGCGACTTGGTTCGAAAAGTCTACTTCAACGCGGCAGTGATGAACGAGCGTAGTGGTACTACCACTTCCAACGAGGAGCTCGATGCGCAGCATGTCGTGGTGAGGATAGTCCTCTTTCCCTTGGTGGTGAAGAAAGGCGACGACGACGGGTTGGGGAACGAAGAGATTGTTGTCTGCCCGGCACAAGTGCTGGCAGCCAAGCCTGGCAAGGAGAAGAAAGTCGTGCGGGTGCTGAGTGGGGATAGGATGTCTGCTGATCAGGCGGCTAAGTCGGTTTTGAGCTTCGCTCCTTCGAGTATGGATATGGGCAATATGATATGAGGCGTCATCTTTTGGATTCAGTTTTGATTTTATGGAGGAAAATGGCGTTGTTTGGATTTAGCCCATGATCTTACGTCCAGCACCTGTAGAGCGTTCTGTTTCTGGGTTTCGGCATTGGAGCGACAGCGTATATACCTATTTTTGATTCGAGATCTCTTGTTAGAAGAACCTCCCACTATACCTATGTCATTCCTGTTGTAGAATTGCCGGTAGCGAGATTCCCGATTAGCTACTCGTACGTCGAAGGTTGAGTGGCAGCCAACTGATAGCCAGCGGAACCCCACCCACCCACCTGCTCCGATACGTAACAGCAGGTATTGTACATAGGTACCTACCTCACCTTACTTCACCAAATACAGCTCCATAGAACGAAAATTCTCCGCATCGACTTTCAATTGATCTACCATATTTCAGCATTGTGATTTTGACCTCATCAGAATAGCAGAAGACATCACTTAGTTTCAACTTTGTTATTTCTCACTTCTGGAGGATATTGGCCAGCCCGCCAAGCAAACCTCGCTACACCGTAGGAACCAACAGCTCCATAACGAACATCACTGCTGTAGCACACTTCGACATTAACTATCAGTCATGGAAGCTCCACGTCCGGCAAATGACCCGAGTAGTCATCGGGAAGCCAATCCATCTACCAGCCAGTCGGGAACACAACAGCCAACAGACGCTCAAAATATCAGTAACGCAGCACCTGCAGACCAGGGCGAGCAGCCAGCAGCTTCTCGTCGGAAGCGCACTCATCGTGGCGGAAAGAAGAAGCGCAATCGACGACAATCTTTCGCTGCACCCTTAGATGATACCAGTACCGCTGACCCAGCGAGGCCCAATCGTGACCTGCTGGATGTACCGGGTTCGTCGACTACACGGCCTCCCTTCTACAAGCTTGGGCAGTCTGGAGGGAGGAACTTGAGCAGTACGAGTTTGGATAGCGAGGCGTTACTAGATCATCGGTATGGCTACTGCAACACCCGCGATATCATCATGATTATGAAGAGTTTTGCTGATATCAGGAAACCTGGAAGGGATCACCGACCAATGCGTGCTCGTCGAGAAAGCAGAAACACCCCGAATACTTTCGGTACTCGACCTGGCCCATCGACGCACAACAGTAACTCTACAGCTCGTCCGACATACACAAACCCCTTTGTCTCCACTGAGAGCGCACATCGCCGGCCACGAATGTACAGATCACATCCGTCATCTGGCGGCGAAAGTGAGGGGAACGATGAGGTGACCGATGACCGCACGCCGTTGATGTCCTCGACCAATCGTGATATACCAAGAATAGGTGGTGCTTCGGGCTATGGCGGGCTTGGAGCTCCGGCCAGAGGTAATCGCCCGGACACACAAATGCGTCGGCCTTCGACGGGTACATCGAGGTCGAGTCAACACCGAAGACATGGACCGATACGGGAACACTCTCACTCGGACCCACCGCAAGACTACGATGTCAACAATCCCCCGTCGGTGCCTAACAGTCCTCAGCTTGGCCCGGAAATGGGCTACGATGATGTACTCGTCACTGGGTCGTTCGGTCCATCTAGGCCCATGGAAGATAGGCGAGCAACAGCTCCCGCGCTTAATGACCATATCATCAACATTGATCATGCGCCTGGCACAGAACAAACCTATGGCACCTCATCTCCGCCCACACCGCGGATGCTGCCTGGTGATCAGAGGAGGAGAACGGTGGCGCTTCAAGCCGAAGAAGATGTCTGCTTTCCAATCGAGGGAATGTCAGAAATGGCGGAGGATGACTACATGCAGCAGGACCAAGGCAGTGTTCGGGGCGGGACACGAAGAAGGAGAAGTAGGAGATGGCCAGACTTGTCCGTGCTTGACGAGTGGAGTCGCGATGAGAAGGAGGTGAGAAGTGAAGGTATTCGGGCAAAGAAGATCAGTGAGCCTGTCTTGGTGGGTGGTCGACTTCGACCGCAGAAGAATGGCTGGCATCGAACCGAAGAGGACGCACCATATCGCTTCACGTATTTCAACGAGGAGTTTCAGAGCACGATACACAGCCAGACCATATCTGAATTGCTTCAACCGGGTCAAAACTTCAAGGAATTGTTCATCCCGGATCCCCCGGAGTTGAGTGATTACTCGTCCGATGAGGACGATGATCTAGAGACGGTAGATGAGCGGCAGGAGTTGAGCCCGAAAGAAGGGTCCAAAGCTGGAACTCGACACTCCTCAATCATTGGAGAACAAAAATCCCATTCACGAGAGCCATCCGGTGATGCCAACGACAATGCGCAGTCGCAGCAACCGAAAGAGAGGCCCAAGCGTTATGGACCACGCCCAACCTTCTGGCTAGATGTACTATCACCGACTGACACGGAGATGAGGGTCATATCGAAGACCTTTGGCATTCATCCATTGACTGCAGAAGACATTATGGTGCAAGAGGCTCGAGAAAAAGTAGAGCTCTTCCGAAACTACTACTTTGTCAACTACCGAACATTCGAGCAAGACATGAACAGCGAAGACTACCTCGAACCGGTGAATATGTATGTTGTGGTATTCAGAGAAGGCGTTATAAGCTTCCATTTCTCCATGACACCTCATCCGGCCAATGTGCGCCGCCGGATCCGCCAACTCAAAGACTACCTGATTCTCAGCTCCGACTGGATATCATACGCCATCATAGATGACATCACCGACGTCTTCGCCCCCCTCATCCAATCCATCGAAGAAGAAGTAGACGAAATCGACGCCGCCATCCTGCAGCTCCACGACGCCGACAAAGATGACAACAGCAAAGAAAAGTCGAAATCGAAAGACAACGAGAAGAAGTCGGAGTCGGGTGACAGCGCTCCCGGCGAGTCCGGCGGCGACATGCTCCGGCGCGTGGGCGAGGCCAGGAAGAAAGTCATGGGCCTCTATCGGCTCCTCGGCAACAAAGCCGACGTGATCAAGGGTTTCGCCAAGCGCTGCAACCAGCAGTGGGAGATTGCGCCTAGGAGCGAGATCGGTCTCTACCTTGGCGACATCCAAGACCATATCTTGACCATGACCAGTAATCTCAGCCATTACGAAACGTACATATCCTCTTTCCTTCAAACCCTCTCCTCCCTCATTTTCTCTCGACAGGCTATCGCCAGCTTGGCTAACGTGGTCATGACCGTGCGTGTAGGCTCCTCTCCCGCGCCCATTCCAACTATCTCGCGCAAATCAACATCCGCATGAACGAGCGGCAGGAACAGACCGCCGACGTTCTCGGAAAATTGACGGTTCTTGGTACCATTGTGTTGCCGATGAATATCATTACGGGCATGTGGGGTATGAATGTCGAGGTCCCGGGCCAGAAGATCGATAATCAATTTTGGTTTTGGTCGAGTAAGTTTAAATTCTCTTCTTCGTATGTTTTGAGCGGTTGATGGAGTTGGTGTGATATGGGCAAACGGCTGATGTGTTGGGGCATTCTAGTCAGTGCTGGATTACTCGCGTTCGGCATCGTATGCTTCTTCATCGCGAAGAGGGTCTACGGAATTGTGTAAAGTGGGCCGTTAGGTGGCAGATGGTCTTCCTGAGGCGGGGAGGAAAAGAGAAAGAAGGGGGCGGACCGGGGGCCGTTACGTGGATGGGATTGTTACGGGCAAGAACGGCTTTTCTGTTATACTGTATTTTATCTGCGCTGTACAACGGTATGTCTGCGTCTGCGAGTTCGGAGAGTAGATAGGGACAAGCAAATTGACATATCGGCTTCATTGCCGGGGCACATTCTCTTCGCTAGGCGTATAACATGTACGGAAGAGGCGTCGCCACCCGGTCGAGTCCGTTGGGTAGTAATGATGGGGTAGTCTATGAGGATTGATGAGTGAGGAAGAGAGAGGCGAGGGGAAGAAAGGTCCGAAGGAGGTAAGGACGGGGAGACGGGTAACGGTCAGTAATTCTGCATAGGTAGAGAGATGCAGAACCTTTCTGTGGTATCGTCACGCCCTGAGCTACCTTGGTATGCTGTATGTCAAACTTTCAGCCTCGTTTCGTTACCTTAGTGGTTCGGAGCCCTACGGAGGTTTCGGGAACATGCGGAGTTTGCTAGGGCAAACAGTTTGCTACGGATAAAAGTTTTTCCTTTCGCCGATTGGAGGCCTTCTTATAGGGCCACATTTCCATAGAGTAGCTAGACACTTATGATTACACGTTCATTCCACTAGCCACTCCTCCTATGTTTGACACTGTAGTGGGATGGAGCTAAAGCTCGGCTAACTACACCTAATTCTGGACATACGAGTACCTTACTGCTCTGGACTGCGCTCTTTACCTTTACCTCACAGACATGTCTTCGTCCTATCAACATACACAGTAGACCATGGGCTCCAAGAGAGAGCCACATGGCCAGCAGCACCTTGGTCTAGACTAGAAACTTGGGAGGGACGGAGAATATCTAGACGCTTGGACTAACGATAATGCGGCATCTCAGTCAGCCACAAACCCGAATGGTGGGTATAACTTCAATGTTTTCGGTCACTAGCTCACAAGATCACCGCACTCGAATGACTACCCACAGCTCTCAGCTGTGACCAGTGCCACTGGCTGCAGTTTCGGGATTTCGCTTGACGATGCTATTGCTCGACGACTTGGCCGGTGTCAAGAGAACATTTGGATGCTGCAGCTTTAGCCATGCACCTTATTTCTTTAAAGCATTACTTTCTGCCACGCGGGGAGCTGAGAAGAGGGGTTCTTGGTGGCCTGTCATGCTCTCAGCTGTCTTTTTGCTGGTGGGCGTGCGGAGATGCAGCGGTACGAGACGATTCTTCGCCTGGGCGACTATATAATCGCCTGAAGCCGTCTGTCCTTTGGCAGTCATTGCTAAGCATTGGGCTCTGCTCTCATATCTTCATTCATACCTCACTCTGAGAAGGGATCTAGGCATTATGGGTCTGTTCAAGTTCATGAAGGATAATGTGCTCGACCCAATGGTCGACACAGTTGTCGACAAAATGGTCCAACAAGTATCCGGAGCTTGAGAGGAAGGGCAAATTCCTGTCTTATGTGGAAAACCAACCCCTCATTGGCGCATTGCTCGCATCCCTGGGGCCTAATCGAGGGAAGCTCTATAAGGCCCTCCTCAGCGAGAATACGGCTGATATGGTGTGTGCAACTTTCTTCCCGGTGAGAGATTGAGAGCTGACCAATGTTTCCATCCAGAGAAACAACGTCAGAAAACTCCCACTAGAGCTACCTCTTGACGATCCCCTCAGCAAACTTGCGTCGGGCTTCGCAATTCATAGTCTTTACAGTGCCATGCTCCATCCTCCCCAGACATACCTGGGAAACAAGTTTCAATACCGATCTGCAGATGGCTCTGACAACATATGCCTGGACCTTGTAATGCACATCTGGCAATGGCACTGACCGGGGAATACTAGAATATGCTCTTTCCTCAGCTGGGAAAGGCTGGCATGCCGTATGCCAAGAGTGTCCCGAACTTGCGTACTATTCATGGCTCGCAGCCGGACCCGGGAGACTTATTTGACCGTGAGAACCTCGGTGTGATCGCTTGGGCAATTACTTAGAGTTTGTAGTTCTCCTAGCTCGTGATGAGACCGACGAGGATATCAGGGACAGCAATCTCGGAATATCAAGCATGCTACTTTACCATGCTACAGTCATCATTCATGGTAAGTCAGGACTCTAGGAATCCGTTTCTGCCGTGTAAAGTGGATCTAATTCTCTGGCAGACATTTTCCGGACGAATGTGGGAGATAAGAACATCTCCGATATTTCTTCTTATCTCGATCTCTCTCCATTGTACGGAAAAGACGCCGAAAATCAGAAGACGATCCGATCGTTTCGCAGGGGTCTGCTGAAGCCGGATTCCTTCGCGGAAGAGCGTCTCCTCAATCAACTTGTGGGGGTTTGCATCTATCTCATCATGTACAATCGCTTCCATAACTACGTGGCACAGCAGCTTCTCGAGATTAACGAAAATGGCAAATTTTTCAAACCAGCCTCGGAAAGACCAGCATTGTGGAGGCCCAACGCGAATTGGCAACCGCCCAAACAATGGGCACCAGTTGAGCAATGGAAACCTGCGAAATGGCAAGAACTTGACTCGGCGCAGCGGTGGTCTGCTTATCGACAAAATCTCACAAAGGCGGCAGAGGGAATTGAGGCAGCGAAGCAAGAGATGTGGGCGTTGTGGAAGACTGCTGCAGAAGAGAAGCTTGACGAGGATCTCTTTCAAACTGCTAGACTGTGCGAGGCCTTCCACGTGCTTGGAGAATATCACAACAGTGATACCCCGTCGTTGTGTTGCTGACTTCATTCCAATGCAGGATTACTTGTGGCATGTATATCAATATATCTATCCACGACTATCTTCGTGTCTTGACGAGAGTTCATCTGAAAAACACTCCTTGGACACTTGATCCGCGCAAGGAGATTCCTATTGCTGGGGTCGATCCAAGAGGTATCCAGAGAGGCCAAGGCAACCAGGTTTCTGTGGAGTTCAACGTCCTGTACCGATTTCACAGTCCACTTTCTCGACGGGACATGAAGTGGACCAGCATTTTCCTCAAGCAGCTTCTACAAGGCTTCGTGAAGCCGAGCCAAACTAAGGATGGCCTCTTACTCACTCAGGAACAACTCGACGCGTTCGACTTTCCGATTCCCGTCATGTCTGCCGCTCTAGCCAAGATGTATGCTATGCTGCCCACCATTGACGACAAGGCTGCTGCATCAGCCATGCCCATTGGCCTGGAGCCGATTCTCGAGGGTGATCAGAAGGGATCCTACCGATTCAAGCGAGACCCCAAAACGCAAAAGTTCAATGACCTTAAACTGGTCAGGGAAATGGTTAAAGTCATGGGGGACCCCACATGTGAGATGTTCTTCCCGATCTTGGTTTCGTAACCACGTTATGTGGCTTTTATCCTTCATCTACTAACGTATGACAGGTGAGTTTGGTGCAAAGAATACTGCACGACTATTCAGATCCATCGAGATCTTGGGCATCCTACAAGCGAGAAAATGGTGTGTCAATGTCCCGTCTCATATATGAATCCTGGGAGGCGTATTACTTACCATTATGTCCACCCGGAACAGGGAGCTGGCGAGCGTCAACGAATTCCGCAAATTCTTCGGGCTTCCCGAACACAAAACATTCGAAGATATCAACCAAAATCCTGATATTGCCCGGAAACTCCGGAATCTATACCGGCACCCGGCCAGGTTGAGCTCTATCCCGGTCTAGTCTGTGAAGGCGACGGGCGTTGTCTTGATCCAGGAACTGAAGGTCCCAATGGTGGAACCGCGCTATGGAGTGCCGTTTTCTCCGATGCAGTAACCCTAGTCCGCAGCGACAGGTTCTACACAACTGTAAGCACACTGAATTGGGGAAATTATATTTCTCGCATGGCTAATTGGAAATTCAGGATTGGAACGTTGGTTCTCTTACGGGCTGGGAGATGCGTGAAGTAAGCTCTGTACCAGAAGTCATGAAGGGCTCCGTTATGCATCGTCTCTTCCAGCGCGCCTTTCCGGGTTTCTTTGCCTACAACTCGCTTCACCTCTGGCAGCCATTTCATATTCCTGCAATGAACTACTTGCTGGCCAAAATGCAAGGGAAGCTAGCTGACATGGAAGACTTGGCGAAGATGGGTGTTGAAACTGAGACAATCAAGAAAGCTGATAAACTTGTCAAGTCGATGGGAGACGTGTTCAAAGGATTGGGAGCCCTTGATTCTCAAATCAAGCCTCTGGAGGAGCTCGAGGAGAAGCGTTTGCTAGGATACACCAATATGGAGATCAAGCAGATTCAAGAGCTTAGTAAAGCAGGAAAAGATGAGAAGTTCATTGGGTTGCAGCTGGCATTTAAGCCCTGGAAGCGCCTGATCAAAATGCCAGAAACCAGATTCGAAGCACCGAAGGCTACAGCTATATACATCTCTAATTACTCGACTATAGTGGATGAAATTCTAGCTAAGCGAAACATCTACAAGAACCCCGGCTTTCTCGACGATCAGGTGGTCCCTAAAGTACCACTCCGCGATATCCTAACGGGCAGGCTAGACAAAGGTTTGGCGGAAAAGGTTGAGGGTTTGCTCCCCAGGCTTCGATCTATGGTAACGCAAGAAAAGGAGCAAGTCTTCATGGACTACTTTACCGAGAAGGCCCAGGATTACCTGTCAAGCGGCAGAAGGGATTACCAGATGCAGAAGGCGAAGGTCGGAGGGAAAGAAAAGGACGTGCAAGTCTGGCAGATTGATATTGTTAGCGAGTACGTGCCTCTGCGGAAAACCCTTAAAGGCTATACCTTGATCGGTTTACTAATATGCTGCGTCTAGCTACGCGATGCCCATTGTCGCGCAATTCATAGCTGACTTCCTCGGCTTCTGGGACTGGTCGGGTCCCGAATCCAAACAGGGGGCAAAGGATGCCAAACCCGAGACCAAAAGGGGTCCCGAGGATGCCAGAGTTATTTACGAGCATCTCAACAATTGTCAGGATTACCTAACCTACGACTCTGACGAGACAACAGTTGCCTCTCGGCGCGTTGCTTTCAAGAAGTCCATCGAATGGCTCAACGATAGCGCTAAGTATGGCATTGAGCAAGTCAAAAAGAACGGGGCTAAACGAGGGGCGAATAACCCCGCGAAAAAGGATGCAGTTTCGGAGCTGAGGCAGTTTGGTACCCAAATGGCCCTAGAGCTCCTCAATGGTGGCCCAGGTGGTAAATCGCCTGCAACGGTGGAGGAAGCAGCAGCAATCCGGTTGTCAATCGCTCTTGATGCCGCGCACAAAAGCATTCTCACGGTCAGTGGTTCAGCTGCTTAGTGCAGGTCTTATGCTAAAGCAATCTAGTTCACCGAGGCTCTGAACTATCTTCTCCAAAAGAGGGAAGGAAGCAAGTACCTTTGGGAATACATACAAAGCCTCGCTTTTGACACTTCAACCGCTGCAGCGGCAGACAGGAAACTCAGTCGTTGTGTTCTCGAGGCTCAGCGTCTGGCAATACATGTGCCGCTTGTGCGCCAGATACCCAGCGATGCAACAGTCAATCCTGCTAAGCTCCCCATAGATGATAAAAAGCCTCCAACGACCAGGAAGCTACAACGTGGTGACATGCTACTGCTGCAGGTGGTAGGTTCTTCCGCTGCTCAACACCACCCTTTATGCGATCTGCATTCATTGTACTCGATGTGAATCCTCCGCTAATTCCCCAGCAGGACAAAGCACAGCAGAACCCAACGCACTTCCCCGAACCGACCGAATTCAATCCACAGCGTAGAGAAAAAGATACGGAGGACTCGGGCGAATACATCCTCTATGGCTGCAAGAAAGGGGCTGCGTTCACCGCCAAACACCTTACCATCATCGCCATCACCGCCTTGATCAAGCGGTGCGCCAAAGTCAAGAATCTCCGCCGCGCCCAGGACACCGAGGGCCGCCTCAACACGGCTAGGACTCCGGATGGCGTGCAGAGGTATCTGACCCAGGAGTTTGACCAGCTGGTGCCGTTTCCTACGAGTAGGTTTTCCATACGAGACCTTTGCCTCTCTTCGCGTTGTATGCCCTTCTTCTTGTTGGATTGTGTCAACGCACGCCGCTATGTATCATACTGATGGATATACGTTGTAGCGTGGCAACTCCGCTTCGATGGCGATGGAGAGGGCGTGTGGAAGGGCGGCGACAACTCCGAGGTCGAGCATGGCATGGAGCAGGTCTATCAGGATGGCGCGTTGAGCGCTGACGGCGGCTCGTTTACTAGTTCTTGAGTGCTGGTTTCTCTGTTGGGGTCTGAGCTCCTGGGAAGAAGTTTCGGAAGTTGGTGATGATTATGAAGAAATGAAGGGCATCTGTTCACTCATTTAGAATTACGAAGTTGAGCGTCTGTGACGCAGTGTTCACCAGTTTCCTCAGTCTGTGCTGTCAATGTCAACGTACGTCTAGTCAATGAGCAGATTCTCACACTTGCGGGACATATGCCAGCAGAGAGTTGTTACGTCAGCTGCATTTTCACAGTCTACCACCACGAAGTGGGCGCCTTCTCCTAGGGTCTACATATCCGCATGCACGCACGCAGAAGCCATCGATACATATTGCTCAAATCATCCATCCCTTCGCCTCCAAACCAAAATGCACTCTACACTCCCAAACACGCCATGCCCGCACAAAAAATAGCAAGCCGAAAGCGCCATCCCAACCCTCCACCCTTGGTCTCTAAGTATACATCCAGGTTGGATGGACCCACTCATCCACTCACTCACTCACTCACTCACTCACTCACTCACTCTTGTCTAACGCCGTTGCTAACAGCTGCTTTCACTTCATCGATGCTCGGTGTCAAGTTTCTGGTCATGTGGTGTAGGTATTTATGTCGAGGAGGGGCTAATATGTTAGACCTTGAGGGTTCGGTCCACGTGCCGTCACCCTTGAGACTGCCCCCCACCGCTGAAAGGTTGGCTGGCTTGATTTGGCTCGGGTTGCTTCTTAAAGGCGGGTCCTTGGAGGGAAGGGGGTGGGGGAAGGGGAGGGGAGGGAAGGGACTTATTCGTGGAGGGTGGGAGGGAGGAGAGTGAGGGGCGGGAACGTGGCCGCGATGGGCGCTGTGATGGAGCGGTTTTGCATAATGTTGTTGGTGAGGTACGCGTACTCTGTCTTTTGTGAGACTGGGCGCTTGTTGGTAGTGTAGGTGAGTAAGGAGGTGGGGGAGGTAGGTCGGTCAGTGTGAGATGCTGACCGGATGCGGGAAGAGCGGAGAGCGATGACGAGGGTGAGGATGAAGGGAGTCGGGCTTGTGTGGTTGGTGAACGATATGGTTCACTTGTGATTTCGAGCTTGTCAGCATCAAAGGGGTTTGGCGAGAGGGTCCAAGTGCCTCTGCAGCGTTTCTGAGAGTGATAATAAGAGTGTGAATGACATGGTTTCTCATTTGAAAGTCTTTGTTCTCACGCAGGTCGTAAATGATAGTAGATACAAGATAACATATCCCGTAACGCCGTCCATCCCCTTTTACACGAACTACGCAGAGCCGCACAACACAAAGATCAAAAAGTACACTTTGACATAGGATGACCCTCCATTCGCCTTCCCCGCACTGCAGTCAAGTCGATTGAGCAGAAACACCGTCAATCAAACAGGGAGTGCAGGCGTGACTGCGCCAAACCACTTCCGCGACTAAACCCCCAGCTCCTTCTCCTTGTCCGGCGCCAACGGCGGCGTGATCAACGGCTCCTCGTATTCCCGCTGGCCATGCCCGAGCTGCTGCAGCCGAGCCGGGCTGAAGAACGGCGCGACGTCTGTGTTCGAAAAGGGCGAAACGTTGCCTTCGAGGGTCCCTTCCATGGGGTCGCGTGGCGAACGTTGCGGATCGGGGGATACGGCGGGGGGGCTAATGGCTCCGTGCGCAGTTGGCGCATCATCGGCAGTGTGGGTTATCGGGTGCTCGCTCTGCTGTGGCGCGCTGGACGCTGCTGCTGCTACTCCTGCTGCTGCTGCTGCTGCGGCTATTGTTGCCTCGCCCGATGCCGCGCCAGGTTTCGATGGTTCGTTCACAGGCAATTCGCTCAATCGCTGCTCAAGTCCCGGCCGGCCTTCGAGTGAGTCGTGCCCGGAGTTATTCGAGCCGTAGGAACCCTGCGCGCGTCTCTGTCTCCACCTCGCCCCCGCCGTCTTGTAGCGTATGTCTTCGGAAGTATCTTCGAACTCGGGCCGGGAGAGTTCTCCGGCTGGCAGTTCGTAGTGTATGGGCATGTACGACATTGGCTCGCCCGATAGCTCGGAGCTCGGCGTGGCCAGATCGAGTTTGCTGACCGAGTCTGGCCGGGACATCGAAGTGTGGCCAGAGCCGAAGTCGAGATGGAATTGTTTCGTATCCCTAAGATGTGGGGAGTCGCGGGCGGGTTCGCCGTCCAATTCGGCCTTTCGGTATTCTACCGTTTCCGGCGGAGCTGGCGGTGCCTGCGGCTGCTCTTCTTCGACATCTTTCTGCATCTCGGAGTTGCGGCGCTTCCTCCTCTTGTGCTTGACGAAAAGGATCGCGAGCGCCACTGAGATGAGAGCAAGGGTGACGAACACGACGGCAACCGCGATGGCGACGATTGCGCCAGTACTGAGACCCCCGCCTTGAGGGGCGACGGGAGTATCCGTATTTCCTACTGGCGGGATGGCAATCAGATGCTGAGGATTTGGATCTTGGAAAACACATTGTGAGATGGAGAAGTTATGACGCTCCCAGTCGACAATAATATAAGACTCCTGCAGGAAGGATCGTCCTATCACATACTGACTATCGTTGGCGGCCCTTTTCAATGGAAAGTACCGTGATTCGGGGAGCAGTGGACCGCTGGCTTGCAGATCAAAGCTGGCGTACGGTATGACTATATCCACCGTCTGCCCTCCCGATTGAGCGTTGCCAAGGGTGAAGGTGAAGGTAGGGTTCCGTGCGATGAGCTCCCCATGTAGAGTGTCATTGACGAGATACAACTCGCTGCGATTGTCCCAGATGAGTCCGAGTGTTTGCTCGAACTTTGTATATGCCTCTTTAGGGAGATAGATGTACGGAAGTGTCGAATCAACAAAGGTTAGTATACCAGACGAGAGTAAGCTTGTGTTTTTTTGATCCCGGTCAGTAACCGTAATCGATTGCAGCCCTACAACGAGATCCCGATTGCCGTCCGGAGCGAAGGTAAAAGATAGATTGTTTGGTGTAAATCTAGAAGCGTCGTATCCACCCAGGGTCAGGCTTCCAGTGACTTGTTTTAGCCGATATCGTGCTCCTGCGGTGTAGCCGAAGGCAAGGCTCGGTATCGATCCGTTGTTCTTCAGATTGGTGATCAAACTCGGTATGGGGTCATTGAAGGTATAGTTGGTCGCCCTTGGGTTAAGGCCGAACAAGCCCAAGTAAAAGGCATTTCCGGCGACACCACCTATGAGTTGATGATCCAAAGTTGGCCCACCCTGACCTTGCGCATTCACCCCAAGACTGTCAAAACCAAAATCACCGCTGCTAGCTGTCAAAAGACTAGGTTCCTGGTCCAGAACATACTTTCCTTTCTCGGACCAGGTTTTCGAGTTATTTTTGTCGAACAACCAACCTCGAGAGGCCTCACAATCGCGCATGAGCCCTGGCGGACATCCTTCCGGAATTATTACCAGCGTTTGCTGCGACGCAGTGGAAGGCAGAAGACGAACGTCCTGCGCCGGGTTTCCCATCCGAAACGTAAAGGTCGACCAAAAGCCGTCGTTACCGATCCATGATCCGTCCGCGATCACGCTCAGAGGTGCCGGTGCGGTGATGGCCCGGCGGAAGAGGGCGGAAAAGCCATTGAAACCGTAAGCAAGGCTAATTTCAAACAGCAAAGAACTGAAAGCAGCAAGTGCGCAGAATTTCATCTTGGCCAAGGGTTGGCGACGGTGGAACCCGCCTCAGAGAATCAGTCGAAGATATGGGAACAGAAAGGCGTATGCTTGAAGATATCGCCAAGCTTTGATATGAAAAGGCCAAACATGCCGCCTTTCACAGAATAATGAATAGCGGTGGATGAGCCTTACCGGACAGAAATAAACTGGAAGTCCCTTGGACCCCAAACGCGGTCCTATGAGTAAGGACGGTTGAGGGTGTACTGCGCCCGTCAGCCAGATGGGCTCTCAAGTCCGTCTTGGAGGGTCTTGGCCCCTCCAAGACTGCCTGCCACCCAACAACCGTGCCGCGATAACAGACCCATGAAGTTGCATTGCATGTGGTAAAGAAAGACTACCCTTATATAGGTAAAATAACGCTTCCAAGCAGCATCTTGACCATGAACATGCAATGCAGACATTTCAACTCAGACTCTGATAGGGCCAGCCTGATGGGCAGCAGGACCAGGCAACCAATCTGAAGTCGATGCGGCTGATGACTGCAGCGATGATGTGAGCAGGTGGGGGGGAAAAGGGTTCAATGATAGATGACTTGCGTTCGTTGTGGATGTACATAATCGCATACATGAGCTTCTGTCCAATCCTCTCGTCGTTGATAATTGTTGTTGCATTTGACGGCCAGGGCGAAGGCCGGAAGCGGGGGATTGCCTGATAATTACATTACGGAGGCTCTCACAGAGCGGGCGTAATATACCGTAATATATCCTGCGGTAGGAAGCCTCACCACTTGCTTTGTAACGCAGCTCCCTTCCGCTTCATACCAACGACCGATATATATATACTGATATACACTTCGACCGGCGCAACAGAAGACACTCCGTCCCGTCTGAATCCTGAGATACTGTTCAAATTGAGTTCTTTTGGGAGTCCTCCTCTGCTTCTTTCTTTTCACTGAACTGATCTCACCGATGCGCCACAAGATGCGACCCCATAGATTTGTGGATGATCTCTTCTATGCTTTCTTGTTTTTGCACTACAGTGACTGCCTTAATCTTTCTTACTTTACCATACCTTCCTTACTTGAGTACGAATCGTAGTGAAGCCAGCGTGCCCGAACCTTTCTAGTATTCGGCATCATGCTCTGCTCCAACTCTAACCCGCAGCCGGCCGTCTACCTTTGCTTTGTCCCCTTGCTTGTCACTCAACATTCAAACCGACATCCTGGGAAGCGGGGAAAGCTCGAAGCGCGTAAGCTCAGGATCGAGCTTAGGTTCGTTCAAGCGCAGCGGACACCGACACGGACGCGGACGTCCCCGCAGAGCCTTCAGCCTTGTGGCACATATCTCTTGTTTACTTCTCTTCCTCTCTCTTCTCTCACCCCCCTTACTACGAGTACTTCCGACCTCTTCTCATTGAACCGAATAGGAATAGGCCGGCTCCAGATCCTTGCTTTTTGGGACTTGTTGCTTGTTCGCTCACCCAGTCGGCGGTCTACACCCTGCCACTGTCATGGATCTACACAAGCCCGTGATGGACATTGCAGCAGGAGTACCCACACTCGGAGGAGAAATGCACGGGATTCGCTGTGCCGTCAATGCTACCTTTCTCGTAAATGCATGGCGGTGTCGCCAGCACATTCTTTTCCTGTTGTTCCTGGAGCCTCCATTGCGCCAGTCGAAAACACCGTTTCTCTGACTAGTTCGCTATCTGTCCCTCGTTTGTGGCTTCATCTTGACAAAGAGCTTCACGTTCGTTCTTGTTGAACTACTCGTCCAATTGAATACCATGTTTGATCAAGTTGTCGTCGTGGTGCTGGCATTTATATCGCATCTTGGTCTAGCTGGTGAAGCTGCCCTCAAGTCTCTCCTCGTACCCGCTGACGGTCAATTGCAGCGCCCAACTACTTGGACTTGGGTTCTTCAAATGTCCAGAAAAGGCATGCTATTGCCAATGCGCGGGCATTGGACCCTGTCGTGAATCAGGCGGGTCAGCCCCTACACGACTGCAATGGACGGACGATGAATGTTCAGAATGCTGGCCTTTACTACTGGGATCCGGTGCGCTATGCGTTCCTTCTTCTGGTGTTCTCTTTTGGTTGAGAGCTTATGATATGGGAATGGGCTCCCGGCTCTCTCACATTGCTAATTCCAAGCTAGACGCAACATACGTATACTGTTTCAACGGCGGCCGCGATTGGGACCGCGACCGTGTGGTCCTCAAATTCGGTTTCCTTCTCACTCACCCATGACTCGGTTTCCGCCGCAGTCACAACATTTCTCAGTTACACTCCTGCGCCGTCAACCGATAGCGCATTCACCCCAACACATGTGGTCGACAGTGGAGGACTCACAGCGTAAGCGCGTGCACCTGAAGAGCTGCTCCCCATTGGGTTGTTGACAGCATCAATAGCACCTTTCCTACTCCGTACGTCTATTACACGGGCTTTCAGATGCAAGAGGCGCAAGTGATTACGGTCTCAGGCTACGCTCAGTGCATCACTTCAACCATGTCGGTGCCGTTTCCGACGCCTGTATATGCCGCATACTCAGGAAACCCGCATTCCGACTGGGCTGGGAAAGATCGAGTTACCGGCCCATTACCGACCCACCCACCATTGACGGACATGGCGAGCTCAATGGGTCATACTGGTTTCGACGCCGGTACTTTCGCCGGTACCCCGACGTTGAGCGTTGCCGTTAAGGCGGTGATTGGTGCAGGAGGTGGCGCTCAGACCGAGTCGGCTACTGACACCCTAAACGGCCCGTCAATCTTTGGTAGTGGTAAGAGCAGTCTCCAACTATCTTCAGACTGATGGAACTGAAGTGTCAACGGCAGGAACTCGAATAATGACGACGAGCCCCTTGGGTGTGAACCAAACCGTTGGACCGGCGACCGACACTACGGTATCTACCACTCCGTCTACAAGTACGTTGTCTGCTACAACTAGCCCGTCTACTACTCTGAGCCCGTCTTCAACGACCACCGAGTCTCCTACTACCGCTGTGGCTACAACTACCACTCCGTCTACAACTTCCACTCCATCTACAACTTCCACTCCATCTACAACTTCCACCCCTACAACTACTATTCTGTCTACAATTACGTCGTCTACTACCACTCCTCCTACAACCACATCAAGTACCACGACTTCGTCTACAACCATACCGTCTACAGCCACAGTGTCGACATTCATATCATCCAGATTGTCTACAAGTACAACAGCTTCAGCGCAGTCGCCTGCGTCATCTACTGCATCCGGTGCGTCAACTTCAACTGTTATTCTCCCTCCGTCCTCTTCTTCGCCCACTTCTTCGACATCATCTTCGCCTTCACCTTCGCAATCCTCGTCGCCCACCTCCTCGTTCAGCTCTTCGTCCACTTCCCCCTCCACTTCTTCGCCCACATCCTCGCCCTCTGCCTCGTCCGCTTCCCCTTCATCGTCTGCAAGTACAACAGCTTCAGAGCAATCGTATGCGTCATCTACTGCATCCGGTGTGTCAACTTCAGCTGTTATCCTGTCTCCGCCCTCTCCTTCGCCCACTTCTTCGTCCGCTTCTTCGCCTTCTCCACCGCAATCTTCTTCGCCCACCTCTTCGTCCAACTCTTCGTCCACTTCCTCCTCCACTTCTCCGCTCACATCCTCGCCTTCAGTCTCGTCCACTGCCCCTTCGCTCTCTAGCTCCCAACAGTCACCGAGTTCAAGCTCATCTTTGGCGTCTCCATCCCTTGAGTCGTCCGCCTCTATTCCGGTGCTAACGAATAGCTCGCAAACAGCGATCGTTGTTACTACCGCGATCTCGACCATCTCGGGGAGTACCGTATTTGTTACTTCAACAGCCAGCACAACAGTTGTCGAAACCAGCACAGCAGTATCAGCCACCTCGCTACCCCCTTCTATCGTCATTGGAAGCACAGTCGTCACCGCAAATACGGACTCTGTCTTTGTTATCGAAAGTCAGACCTTAGTGCCAGGCGGTCCAGCCATCACGCTTTCCGGCACTACCGTCTCACTCCCACCCACCACCACAACGGTCGTCGTCAGCAACAGCGCGGTCCCCACACAACCCGCCATCGTCCCGCTTCACCCAGCACCCGTCATAACGGTCCTGGGCACCGAGGTCACCGCAGGCCCGTCGTCGGTTTTCGTCATCGTCAGCCAAACGCTCGTTCCGGGTGGGAGTCCGATCACCGTATCTGGCACGCCCATCTCGCTCCAACCGTCCGCTTCGGCGGTCGTCATCGGCACCTCCACGTTCGACGTCACACCTTCCGTTGTTACTGTCGTACTTCCGCCCATGACGGTCGTCACAGGAGGCAGTACGGTCGTAGCCGCACCGAGCACCGTGGCGGTCCCGAAAGGAACCACGGTCTATGTTCCTGGGGCGAATCCTACGGAGTCGATCGCGCTGTTTGTCGGTGACGCACCGAGGACGAGGATAAGTATCCTGTCGTTGAGCGGGATTTGTGTCTTGATGGTTTCACTGGCCTTCGGTTGGTTGTGATATCAATGCTGGGAAAGGATTGTTATGGGAGATGGTTGCAACGAAGTGGGATTCATCTCTATTTGATATCCAGGCATACATGTCGCGCAGAATAATCTTAATGGGGTCTATAGACAGACTCATGAAACAAAATTTACCAAGTATATAACTATCTCGTCCAACCCTATTCCCATTATTATTAGAATCACAGTATGAAAACTTGACGCAGTCGCCCTCCAAGCGTTCTGCATCACCGTGCTCGTTTCCGGCGGCCGTAGTCGCATCCTACGAAACGTAGCCCCTCCATCACGTACTTCGTACACGCCCCACCAGAATACCTCCAATATCGATCAAAGACCAGAGATCACTGCCACACCGTGTCTTTTCCAGTTCCCGTCGCCTGACAGAAACTCGTTCCGTCAGAATGAACATCAAGTACGCCCCTGTCTCCCCTCTCTCCAACACTCACCTCCCACCATTCCTACCTTCCAAACTACACCCCCCATCCACCGCTCGGACTTACCCCGACCAACTAACAAACCCGTCCCCGCTCACCACAACCAGAGTCCGCACCCTGACCGGCAAAGAAATCGAACTCGACATCGAGCCCGACTACAAGGTGCCCTTCCACTTCCACTTCCGCGTCCCCTCCCCGTCCCGTCAACCCCCCCTGCCGTACCCTCTCCGCCAACCCCGACCCCCTCAAAACCACATCCCACCGCGGCGAAAGCGAAAAGCTCAAGCTCAGCTTCCACGGATCCCAGCGGCTGACGCGTACGTGGCGCACTTGCACAGGTCTCACGCATCAAAGAGCGCGTCGAGGAGAAGGAGGGCATCCCGCCCGTGCAGCAGCGCTTGATCTTTGGGGGGAAGCAGATGTATGGTGCTCTCATTCCCTTCTTCGTCCCTCTTTTCTTGTTTTTTTCTTCTCCATTCGTTTTTCTCTTCTCCAGTGAGGCTTCCTATGCCTGGTCTCCGGTTACGGGATGGGGATGCGATGCTGTTATATATGCACGGCGGGGAGGGGGAGAGGGAAAGGGAGAGAAATAGAGGGACTGAGGACTGGAGCTACGGCTGACATGAGTCGCATATCCGCCTTACAGGGCCGACGACAAAACCGCCGCCGAATACAATCTCGAGGGCGGGGCGACGCTGCATCTGGTGCTTGCGCTGCGGGGTGGTGCGGGCTTGTCGTCATGAGGCGTCATGGGCGTGCATGTGAGGCGGTTAAGGTGGAGGCGTGTCGTCTGTTGGGAAGGGAGAGGTGGGGGTTGGGGATAGATGTGGATAGGTGTTCCGGGAGGAGATCAAGGGGGATTCGAGGAAGGGGTGCGGTGCGCAGATATGCTTGATATGATATGAATGACTGATAGATTTGGCTACCGTCTGTTGAGTCGGGTTGGCGCTTGGGCTTGGCTTTCCTACTTGCTTCGCTCTGTGCTGGCGAGGGTGGGCTAGATCGGGTGTACGTAGGATTACGAGCGTCGATGGTGGTTGTATAGAGCTGATTGAGGTTTCTACTACGAGCTAGGGGGGTCGTGAGAACTGAGGGATCTTTAGGATTCTCACGGTAAATCGAGAGAGATACTGGGGATTACGCTCAAAGGTTCGTGTCACTCAGAGCTGAGGTTGATCAGTGCCATGTGGTTGAGATTGTGTTGTTTGGTAGAGTAAATTGATACTGAAAATCTATGCTATTGCTACCCTTATATGTGTGAGTGGTCGAAACGCTCAAATGAGGATCACATAGTAAGAATCCCGTCGCAATAATAGAGACGCCGTGCATGGCCCCGTGATCTAAATGCCCAGGACGCCTCTAGACTGACGGCAATGAAATAGAATAGACATGCTAGACGATATTTCACTATCATGCAATTTTGCGTCTCTTGACGCGCATAAATGGATCCACGTCAGCTTTCTTAGTTTGATCCTTGCTCTCAGACGGTGTCGCGCTCCTGCGATCCGAATTGGGTGTGTTCTTCAGCCGTGGTGCCTTGTACGCATCGCTCGGGTAGAGAGTCTCGCGGTCGGGAGGGCCGTTGGATCGCGCAGGGGGTGTGGTGAAGGTCGAGGTATCTTGAGGTTGGAGGGTGGTTGACGATGACAAGGAGGATGTAGATGGTAAGATAGCAGAGTCTGTATTGTCTATGTCTCGCTTGTTGCCGGCAGTGAACGCTTTCAGCCTTCGTTCGCGTTCTTCATTCGTCATGCTGGCTGTGCTTGTGGTTGGTGATTTCGAAGCGGCGCTGCTTCTCCTAGGCGCGAAGATCATCGGAGGTTTCGAGGCATGACTTGCGTAGCTTGGGCCAGCTGGCCTTTTGTGTTCGTCTAGTAAGCCTTGTGGAGCGTTTCGGACTTGGCTTGCTTTGTCATTGAGCTTGTGCGTCGGCGTGGCCAGCACGGTCTTGCGCGCGCTGAAGAGGCTCATCTCTCGCGCTTCTCTCCGTGCCTTTTCCAACACCACCTTCCCAGTGACGGCTTTGGTCTTCGAACCGGAACCGAACGTCAAGGCGGACGAAGTGCTAGTCGTCACTCTCGAGCGTCCCCCTTCCACTCGCATGCCCCCCATCCTGGGCAGTCTCGGGACGGTCCTTGGATCTACGACTCTAGATGTGTGTTTGGCTCTTTCGGATTTGAGCCCATCCATGGCTGCCTTGAGAATCTCTGCATCTTTGTTGACTTGCGCTTGGTTCTCGATGCGGAGTTTATTGTAGACCTTGTACCAGTTCTTGGGGTTCTGGGGTTCGTGCGGTTTCTTCTCCCATCCGGGAATGTCCCGTTTGATGAATTCTCGCCATATTTCTGCGTCAGCACCACATAGCTGAGGAGATGCTGTCTCGAGTTCTCTCTACCCACTTGTTAGTACAGACCTCAATGGAACTTCGGCGCTTGAAACGTACTAGCTGGTCTGGATTCTCGAGCTTGATTAATACCGGACGTATGAGTTCGTAAGGAATGTCTCCAATATCTGTAATAGCTATACAGGTATGAGTATACTGCTGCAGTTGCCCGTTCTTGTACTTACATTTGATGTTCTTGATGCAAGCCTTTCTGGCAAGGTGGTAGAGGGGTAAAGCTGGCATCTTAACGAATGTTTAACGACTGTGGACAAGCTTCACGATGGGTGCTGTTTCTGTTACTCAAACGATGTATTGCTTTGTCAACTTAGGTTTCATGGCAGAGTGTTGACAATGCTTCAAGCAACAAAGATCAATGGATTCATAAACATGTAGACATTAGGTAACGCTGTCATCAGCCGGAGAGGCTTAGCGTCAGCGGGCCTAATTAACCGACCCGGCGCTACAATTAGGCGAGAAGCTTCAACCTCAGGGCCCAAAACTTACCTTACTTGCAACACGTTTTACATGTCTGTGAAAACGATCACTTCACCTTAGCGCTCTGTTGATCCATTAGATATATTGAGTAATACCCACAACATGAACTCCTACGCTCTCCTTGATCAGGCCGAAGAAGGTAAGACCACGCCGGATACGGGAGAATCCGTGCAGTTACTGACACGATCGAAACAGATGCTCTACACAAGTCACGCCTCCTCAACGTAGAAGAGAAACCATTCCGAAGAATCACGAAACGCCTCCTGACACCCAACTCCCTCATCACCACGCCACCTACCCATCTACCCACGCCACCACCCGACACCTCCTTCGCCGACGAAGCCGCCGCCGCCATCGAAGCCTCACGCCAAGCCCAGCTCGAAGAGCGCCGCCAATGGCGCGAAGACGTCCTCCTCGACTTCGCCGCCCTGGAGAGCAGCATCGCGCGGATCCAATTCCTGCGCACGAGCAACGAAAAAGACCGCGAACGGTACGCGGCCGAGAAGCTCGAGATCCAAGCCACGGCGCAAGCGGTGCGCGAGAACACGGCCGAGCTGAGGGTGCAGCTGGAGGAGGCGCGCAAGACGCTGGCGTTGCGGAAGACGTACGATGAGCTGGCGGAGAAGATCACGAGCAATCGGCTGCTGCGGCCGAGGGAGGACCAGCATGCCAACCTCGAGAAGCTGAATGCCGAGATCGCCGACCTGCAGAGGGAGAGTACGGATTATGCGCGGACGTGGTCGGAGCGGCGGGAGCAGTTTGGGAGAATCGTGGAGGAGGGCATGCAGTTGCGACGGCTGATTAGAGATGAGAAGGAAGAGGTGGAGAGGAGGGAGGGGATGGAAGAGAGGGAGGAAGGGGAGGAAGGCGAGGTCGGTTCACAGAGGGGCAGGAGTAGTACGGTTGGGACTCCCAGGGCTGAAGCTGGCGGGGTCACGCCTATGCACACGCTTCCGGATAGCGATGGATCGACGCCCGGTGGGGTCAACGTTGGTAAACGGACAGCGAGGAGTCGGTCTCGTTTCGGGGGCAGTCGGGGAGCTAGTTCGACAAGAGGGGAAGAGAGGCCTCAAGCTGCCGAGGGTGAAGATTCAAACATGACCGAAGATGGCCAGACGACTGCAACTCTACATGTACCGTCGGCACCAGGTCGGTCTACCAATCCGATAGGCCCGGAGACATCCGAAGAGATGGTGACAGACACTCCGGAAGGCGTGACCGACGGCCCAGTTGAAGAGAAGGAAGAGGGAGAGGAAGACGAAGAGGCAGTGCAGGGGAGCGGCGCAGCCGAAACCATGGACATCACATAGCGCCTATTTGACATTCCTGTTCTTGACAAAATTCTCAGCCATATCGGGGTAGAGACTCTAGGATCAAGCTCTGATCTGCCATGCCAACCTAGCATGTCCCACTGCTCGACCTACTGCAAGCAAGCCACACCACCCTCACAAACCCCCCCAGGGTATGACAACCACCACCCATCCCACCCTCCACGTCCACCTTCCCCATACCCATCCTACCCCTCCCTCTCCCTCGCCCTCGCCCTCCCGACCGCCTCCTCCGCCTTCGTAATCTCCTCCCCCTTCCCCTCCATACCCGAACCCCTCACACTTTTCTAAACCCAAACCCAACCATCAGCACCACCTCCCCACCCCCACCGGCACAGCATAGCACACGTAGGAAGGACAACATACAAGCTCCCCCTCCACCCTCCCCACCGCATCCGTAATCCTCCCCCGCAACGACGGGAAAACCGCCTTCGTCTCCTCGATCGCTCGACGCTATACCGCAAGACCCCGCACCCTGTCAGCCTATCCATGCGTTTATCGATCCACGCCTCATCCTTCTCCTACTCTCCCTCCCCCATCGTACTCGCTACAAACAACGCCCACAACCCCTTCCCCTTCCGCCGCCCCCCAACATCTCAGGAGCATCGCAGAGAAAAACAGAGCAAAACGAGACCCCCAAATCCAGAAGGGCAGGAAATGAACCTCCTGCCTAAGCCTCCACTCCGCATTCTCATCCGCCTCTCCATCCTCACCGTCCTCGCCCTCGCCCTTTCCGGCCTCTTTGCGGTCGGGGTGCTCGAGCGCCGTTTGCAGTTTCTGGGCTCGGGATTCTTGGGTCGCGAGTTCGGCGTGGTAGGAGGATTCTTCTTTGAGGAGGCGGAGGAGGGAGGAGGTGGCGATTGCGAGGGGGGTGGGGGGTGGCATGGTGTCTGGGTTTTCTTTTTATTTGTTTTTGGGGGGTTGGGTTGGAGGGGGGGTGGGGTGGTGCGGGGGTTTTGGGTGAGAAGGGGTTGCGGGTGCGGATGCGTGTTGGAGAAGGTTTAATGTGTGGGGCAGTGTTTTGTTTGAGGGTTTGTGGGTGTTGGGTTGGAGATGGCGGTTCTTGTCTTGCGATGTGTGGGCTCTTGCAGTTCGCATTTGAACTACTCAAGGCTAGGGCTGTGACAATGTTTACAGGTACGAATTGCGTGGATAGGTAGTCGCATGTGGGAAGTCCTCTGATTAGCCCTGTGAAGCATCCACTCTCATTACCCAGTCTTGATTGAGTAGTCTTGATTGAGTTCTTCTAAGCAGCTATCCAGTCGCTGTGTCCGTAACCTGGGCCTGAGTTAACCCATTTTGGACTTTGTGCAGAAATAGAAATAAGATCCATGACTGTATTTACAGTAATATCAATACAATATTATATCCGACCACCACTATGCAGCAGTACATGGCCATCTACCCGATCGAACGAAGCGCTCGACGCTCCACCATCCGAATGCTTCACCCCGCCGTGCTCCGCCCGCCGTGCCCTGCCACCCTCCTCACTCTCTTCATCACGTGCACCAGGTCTTGTAACGGAGTAAGTGCCCGAGGCATTCGTAGTCATTTGTGCCGACTCCATCTCCTCCAGCTGCGTCCTCGGCGTGCTTTCCGCCTCCTCGCCTTGCTCATTCTGTTCTCTTTGAGCGCCCTCCCGCTCATGTTCATGCTCCCAAACCCACCCTTCCAGCCCCGGCGCGTAGAAGAGTTCTCCCTTCCAGAACCCCTTGTAGACGGTGCCGACGGCGCAGAGGAGCCAGAACAGTACGACGGTTGTCGTACATGTGGCCGCCCACCCCTTCAATCCCTCGTTTCGGAGGTCCATCGAGAGGAACGATAGCGCGTTGGCATACGTTCCAAAGGGGAAAGTGAAGCCCCAGAAACCGATGTTGAATTTCTTCGGGATGCACCAGATGACGGAGCTGAAGGCTTCGACGAGCCAGAACGTGGCGTGGCCGATGAGGAATAAAGCTGCGATGATACCCATCCAGTGAATGACCTCGGCGAGTGCTTCGATGGTTGCCCGTGGGATGGGCGGTGGGGAAGACTGGGTGGGTGCGAAATTCGACTTTTTGAGGAAATTGGAAAGAAAGACGGCCTGGGAATGGATTGAGAAAGAGCCTTGGCCGAGTGGTCCCAGAGGGATAAAGCAAGAGACTATGGCATCCCGCGTGGGTACATTGCATGCCATGAGACGCCACATGTAGATAGTCAATACCATGAACGAGGTGCATTGGCCGGCAGACCACATGAGGAAAACAACAACCAGGACGGCGATGTTGTTCGGGTATTTGAGGTAGGGGAGCAATGTGGCGCCGGCTGCGGAGGTAACGACAAGAGGAACGAATGAGAGAAGCCACCTAGAATCTCTCAATCAGGCACCAATTCATACTTTGCCTGAGAGGGAGAGCACTCACACGCCCGTCACGCTCTCAAGCTTGTGGTTCGGCTGTTTGGTGAACATGACGAACACCGCACCCAAACTAACTGCAACGGTCATGGCCGTAGATATCCAGAAGAACACATATGCGACCCAGATGGCCGACGATTTGTGACTGTAATATAATACAATTCCAACGATGATCGTATCGAACCCCATCGGTATGGCGCCCAAAAAGTTTGATTGCGAAAAATCCTCGAGAGTCGACTTCATAAGGCTTGGATACCAGACGTAGCGAGTGATCAGAAAGACTGTAAACATCGAGAAAAGAATTATATTCAGGATCTAAACCAAGGTTAGCCGTCGGCGCTGGAGAGAACAATGAACGGGTATAGACCTACCCAAAAGCAGTACCCAAGATTCCGCAGCCACTGAGCCGGATATGGAAAGTTGACAAGCAGCTGGGTGATGATACCCGTACCCATCGTCACGGTGAACCATGATGGGGTGAAGTTAATGATCCGCTCCCGCCAGTGCCATCTTGTGGTCCAGACTTCGAGAGCAGATCTACCCGGGGTTGCATCCATCGTTACGACAGTCGTATACTGGAGGCAGTATGCGCGATCCAGGAACGATATTATGTACAGCCGAGAACTCCAGCCTGAGAAAAGAAGCCATCTTGGGATGACGTTTGAAGCCGCTTGACGCCGTTGTTAAATTGACTTCCGGTAGTTTAATGCCGTTACGGAATTCAGGTTGGTTGGAAACGTGGAAGGCTGAGTGCCGCCAGCGAGAGCCGAATTGCGTTAGCAGTCGAGATCTTTGCAGGCATTCTTACGTAAGTCTTCATCTAAAGCTCACTAAGGGTAATTACCTTAGGTAAGGTATCTACCTGATACCAACTGCCCTAAAGCACACCCTCTATATCTCAAACCACGAAATGAAATTCAGCTGGGACGACCCCAACAAGACAGACACCCTTCCCCGCCTCGTCCTAACCGCCTCCGCCCCCTCCTCCACCTCCTTCTCCCAGTCAATCATGCACAACTTCAAAGCCGAAGGCTATGACGTCACATACCTCCCCTTCACCGGCGACACCAAGGCCTTCAGAACCCACCTCTCCCACCTCGCCGACCCGCTCGAACTAGGCGAGAAATATGCCATCGTAGGTCAGCTCCGCTCACCCCCCTTCCGTCCCGACCCCCACACCATACCCTCCCTCCCCTCTCGTCCCGTTCCCGTCCCCCCGGCAAACTCCCAAGCCCCGCCCCAGAACAAGAGCAAGAAACCTCCCCAAACTCGCAACCAGTAACAAGCACCAACAAAACTAACACGCCCCATCCCCCACACAGCCTACGGCGCCGCCGCATCCCTAACCCTCGAAACCTGCATGAAACCCACCCCCAAGCTCTGCGCGCTCGTCGCCTACTACCCCCCTTCGCTCCCGCACGCCTCCGCCGGCTTCCCGCCCAGCGTGCGGGTGCTGGCGCACTTAGCCGGCAAGTCCTCGGCGGCGCCGAGGTGGGCATCATACACGTATCCGCACGCGGCGGCCGGGTTCGCGGAAGACGGGGCCGGGGAGGCGTACGAGAAGGTGGCGGCGGGGTTGGCGTGGTCGCGGACGCTGGGGGTGTTGAGGGCGGGGTTTGGCGTCGAGGTGGATCTGGAGGGGGTGTGGGAGAGGCATTTGGAGCGTATGTGGGATGATCTCCGTTTTGCTGCATTGGCTTTTGGGAGAGGGAGCGCAAGTACTGATGGGGTTTGGCGGCGTCGGGTAGTGGAGTTCTCGAGCAAAGATGTTGACGCGACGATGGCGACGATGGTTGCGGCGCCGTATGTGAACCATGTTCCGACTTTGACGGGCGGTATTGGGTACGCGGAGTTGCATCGCTTCTACAGGGATTTCTTCATCCCGATGAATCCGCCCTCGCTCGATATTCGCTTGTTGAGTCGGACTGTGGGCACGGATAGGGTCGTTGATGAGATGTTTGTCAAGTTTCGGCATACGCAGGTATGTATCATCCACCGTCGAGGGTATGTGCTGGGGACAAGTGATGGGAGCTAAAAGGGTTTAACGAGTTATGTAGGAGATTCCATGGCTGCTGCCTGGCGTTGCACCAACGGACAAGGAGGTCGAGGTGGCGTTTGTGAGCGTTGTTTGTATAAGAGGTATATCCCATAAACAGACTATCTACATCCTCCTTGCAAGACCTACCCCGAACCACTGACACCGGAGTCACATACAGGAGGGAAACTCTATCACGAACACATCTGTAAGCTTTCTTTCACCCTCCATCTCTTGCCCGCTCTCTATATTTCCACTCCTACATGAAGCTTGCTAAACAACACTCCACTAGATTGGGACCAAGCAACAGTTCTTGTGCAGATCGGCCTGCTGGATCCAAACTTGGTGCCGAAAGGAATTGGAGCGAAGAGGTTGCCTGTCGTGGGAAGGGAAGGAGCGAGAAAGGTTCTGGATGAGAGGAGTGTGGAGAGCAATCATTTGATACCAGACTGGTGAGTGTTGAGATAGAGTGAGGGTTTGTTGTGAGACCGTAGAGCAGCAACCTATCCTCGATAATAGTCTTCGAAAGGCAGTCATGTGATGGGCATATCTATGTTTTAGGCTCAAAGCGGACCTAGACCGCAGTAATCAGTACCCATCTTGAACGCTCGAAAGTTGTGAGGTTATCGTGCTCACCATGAGTTCATCCGCGCCGATGATGATCGAAAATTCCGACACGCATGGTCTCCCAAAGATAGGGCGTCTGGTGCACCCATCCCAGAGCGTGAAAAGTCCACGTCAAAGCACCCATACCGTTCGTCCGCAAGCCCAGCCTCAACCGATAAAAGTACAAACCGGCAACCGATACGTCCCCAGCGTCCAATACCTCCTCCTCACCCCCTTCCACTCCCCCTCCCTCTCCAAATCCGGCACCTCGAGCGTCTCCCACTCCGTATCGAACCCGGCCTCAAACAGATCCATCTCCACCACCTTCGCATACACATCATAGCACACCTGCCTATCGGCACCCAGACCATTAAAGAACCCCCACCTCCCACCCTCATCCAGCAAGCCAATCACGAATTCGCTAAAGAACTCTCGCAGCGCTTTGTAGTCTTCGGCGAACGTGTCGAAGTAGATGGCGTCGAACGTGGTGCCGTTTTCGATGAGCTGGGGCAGTATGTCTTGCCATTTCCCTTCGTGGATGATAACGCCTGGCTTGTCGGGCCAGCCGGTTCGTTTCATGTGTGCGAGGACGGTGGGGTGGGCTTCGATGATGTGGTGTGTCTGGGGGCCTTTCGATTGGACGAAGTCGTCGATGATGCCCATGCCGTGGCCTATGTTGAGAATGCGGAGGTCGGCGCGAGGGACGAGGAGGTCGGCGGTTTTTTTCATGATCTCGGTCTCCCATGCCATCATGACGCCGTTGTTGTCGGCGTCTAGTAGCCGATCGGCAGTGTATGTGAGGTCGGAGCGGAGGTAGTCTGCGCTGTTGACGTTGGCTTGTAGCTCGCTTTCTATTGGTGCTGTCTCTATTTCCTCCGCGGGTAAAGCATCGGGTTCGACATGGTCGGTGTCTATCTGAGCATCTCCGTCGATTCTCTCGGCATCTTGTACCTCTGCCGAACCCAATTCACCCTGGTCTTGGTCGTCGTCATCGGCGAGGGGCTCGTATCCGTCGAGTCGGTTCAGAAGTAACTCTGCCCTAACACCCGCGTCCACCATGATCTCATATAACTCCTTCAAGCCCAATCTCCAAGCGATACACCCGGGCGTTTCATTATTCTTATCCAAATCATTCCAAATCGCTCCACTCTGGAACAACAGCTTCAAGGTGTTCTTCGCGAGCTCCATCTCTTCATCTTCCTCGGGCGCTTCTACATCCCCGCTTAAGGCCCCGCCGTTGGCAATTCCATTCGCATGTCCGTTCGTTTTGACTTGCGCGTCCGTTGAAGCGGGCCCATCTTCAGGCGCCAAAGCTGCAATAGCTGCGTGTAAGGGCGTATAGCCGGTTTCGGGATCTTGTACGTTTGCAGAAGCGGTACGGAGGAGTGTGCGTAGGGCCTCAAGATTATGTTGGGAAGCAGCAAGCAAAATCTTCTGTACTTCGAGGTCGGGGTCGTGTTCTTCGGGCATCGTGACGTCGGTTCTGTCGTTAATCATCTCCGCTCCACCTCTCTCCAGTGCCCGCTGCAGTGATCAATTCAGTATCTCGTATGCTTCTTCGAGGGTTGCCGATATAGCGTTAGCGTGGGGTCTAACTTAAATCGATACGGCGAGGGCAAAAGCGCCTTTTCACTCTAACCCGATTCGGAGGGTTTCCAACGATCATCGTCGAACGTCTGAGGAGCGGAGTGCTCCTGGCGCTCCTCTTCTTTTTTCAAACAAGTCCTTTGAAGGAAGGACCTCATTCACTCATCATTAATATTGCCAGATCTTCAAACTCAAAAAGCTGGGGCTTGCTATGCCCTAAGCCTTGGCGAAGTATTGTCAGGATGACTTCGTCTGATTTGTGCGAAATCTCCCACGCTACGAAATGCACGCATAAATGTTCAGTCTAGTAATGCTCTGAGGGTTGAACTCAGGATCTATGGCCCGTCCATACGCCCTTAAGTGGTCTAGATGGTTTATTAGGTATCAGAGACATGACGGATATTCTTAAAGGTAACGTTAAGGTAGTGAATGGTAACTACAGGTGTTTAGTGTGCGCGCGTTTGCTCATTCTTCTCGGCAGGAAGCCTGGGAGCTCTTAGTACCCCTGTATTGCTAAAGCCTCGACATTTCTGGGAACTGGTAACTGAAACATCGCCGATTTTCGACACCAACCACAGATCCGAACAGAATGCCCACCTCCTGTGATAGCCTTCTGTAGACCATCGATGTCTGCGGAGGTCCTTGACAACCTTGAAGTGAAGCAGTTTCTACTGGAAGCGTCCTTTCACAAAGAAAGGGTTTCCGTAGGGATCATGTCTGATGGTTTTGATTCTGCGCTATGCCATACCGGGAAGATGACCATCTCGTTCTCGTTGACTCCGTTTGCCCGAAGTTGGCCTTGCAGCTCTATATAATGCTTTCTTCTATGTAGCACGGTTGCCTGCATCACTCGGTGTTAGCCATCAAAGGATAGAACAAGATAGAAGATACTATGCAATTCTGAGCGTTTGCACCGTCGTCTTTCAAGGGGCCCTCTGTATCCAATGATCAAAAGTCTTATGCCGTGGCGGCTGCTTATTTGACTAAGCAGATCCCTACGGCATCAAGATCGTTGACCTCCAGTTGGCGCTCGTCACCAGCAACATGTCACAAGCCAGTTTCTTCGCTATTTTCGACGACTTCCAACCAGACCCCACAGCGCAGCTAACAGACGAGTTTTCCCGCCTGGCGGTACAGAAACAATGGCGACCAGGAAGCAAGGCGTACAGAAAGAATCGAAGACGGTGTTACATTGAAGAATTCAATACGCACTGGGGCAAGGACGCAAGTAGACTGGAGACTTGGCAAGCGCTGAGCAGGGAAGTCGGTATCGATCCGGTACCGACGTCCATCACACAGTGCAAGAAGGTCTGAGGTTGCGTACTTTGTGGGAGGGTAATGGCTGACTCCGTGTCGAAGGCGCTGAAAAAGACCCATGTCAACATTGTGGACTTGATCGATTATCGTCGTACGGGCACAGCAGTTCGGACGTTTCCAACATTTGCGGCGTTGCGGACCTATACTGTAAACACCGGCAAGGTGTTTCCGAAACAGGCGGCGAAGCATGACGGGTTTATAAAGGCGCTGCTGCGAGAGATCTTTTAGACATCTATATTGACAGTCAACGTAGCTTGGTGCTGTTGAGATAAATACACTAGAAGGCCGAATGATGTCTGGCTGTGATCTAGGTAACTGTATAAATCAGTCTGTTTGTGGGTGAAGACATTGCCCACCAAAATCCGTCAGTCCGGGTATGCCTTGACATGTTGCGACGTCGTCTCAGTAACTGCATCAAAACCGTGACGTACCCCTCTAAGTAGCTGTAGATGTAACATATAGAGCCTTGAAAATCATCTACCCCGGGTCTGAGGTCAAATGCCATCGCCTTGAAATATACTGTGCAGCCAATCGGCAGAGTTTTAGTTCATCACAATGCCACCATCGATAACCAAAGTTTTACCCGTCATGTAATCACTATCCGGTCCGGCCAAGAAGCTCACCGTCTTGCTCACATCTTCTGGAACACTCACCCTGCCCAAGGGGATCATTTCGCTACTGACCTTCTTGATCGACTCGCCTTTCGCGACGCCGTGCATCGCGCCCAGCTGTTCGTCGATCAGGTCCCACATCGCAGTGCCCACAATGCCGGGCGCATACCCGTTGACGGTGATTTTGTGAGGCGCCATCTCAATGGCGAAGGCTTGAGTGAGGCCGCGCACCGCAAATTTGCTGGCGCTATAGTGGGAGACAAGCGCGGATGGCCTGAAGGCGACGATGCTATCCAAGGAAGCACTTAGCATAGCCTCATGCTGATCGTACCAAGTATGACGAATGACTTTACCTAGCGGCGCCGAGGATCTTCCCGGGCGTCTCCTGCTTGATGAACTGTTTGGCCGCGCTGGAATAGCAGTTGAAGACGCCGAAGAAGTTGACGTCGAACATGCGACGGACGTCTTCTTCCGTAAGGTCTAGTGCTTTTTTGACCTGAGCGATGCCCGCATTGGCGATCATGACGTTCAGAGGGCCTAGAGTATCGACTGATTTCTGGATCATGCTCTCGACTTCCTTCAAGCTAGTCACGTCGGCCACGACCCCTATGGCTTTCCGCCCTAAGCCTTCGATCTGTTTGACGACCTAGAGTAGTGAGCCGGGTGTCGTCATCTGGCGGATAGCGGGCATACTTCGTCGATTTCTTTGGAATTCACCTCCACGTCGTTAATGCAGACGTCAAACCCATCTTCTGCAAGCCGGATGGCTATAGCTTTACCACTGTCCCACGTGTGGGTCAGTAACGACCGTAAGCACAAGGAGATCCCTAGGCTTACATGCCGCGGCTGGATCCAGTCACAATCGCTGTTCGTTTGCCTGGTTGACTAGCCATGCTTGAATTCGGTGTTCAGCGTATCGATCCAGCGATGTGTAGCGAGTGCGAGTGACAAGAATTGTATACACATCCGGAACCGCGTTTGTCCCCGACAAGTAGAACCCATTCTTGAGAGCTAAGGTACGTAAGGTAAGGTAAGGTATGTGTTAGATGTGGGGTTGACACGCAGCGGGGGAAGAGCCAGATATAAATGCAGAGATTCATTAATAAATTAAAGTTAAGGCAGGTACAAAAACCTCAGGTACCTTAGTAAGTAACTCCATGTAGGTGTCTGTACCTAAAATAAGGTGTCGGCTTTTGGGGGCCTCCGTTGTCTCCGAAGGTTCGGTACAACCTTAGAATTAAGGGTAAAAGACTTCGCTGATCCATGTGACTGCATAAAAGACTCAGATGATAGTCAGCTCATAAAAAAGACTCAGATAAACTTTACTTCAGCATTAATTCTTTGTCTATAGTAAACACATTGCTGTCATTAAGCATTTGATGTTTACATTCATCATTTGATGCATTTTGATCTCATCATCATTCACACACTTTTATCTTGCTGTCATCAACATCACATCACAATATCAGCTTTATTGAAGCTGTCTACTTCTTTAAAGAGTGCAGTCTTTCTTAATTGACAGATTCTGCACAAAGTTATAAATAATTAATTTATTAAGAATAAATAAGTTCTGTTTCTACATCAACTACTATGTTAACTGATACTTTCTTCCTTAAATTTGCATTCAAAACATCAATAAAGTGCTCAATATACATCATATATGAATGCTGTGTGCTGATCTGCACATAAAGAATGCAGATGAGTCTAAAAAATAAAATGATGATTATATTGACATTAAAGAAAGTGCATATCTGCATTAAAGCAGATATACAGAAATGAACAGTCTTCTGTAATCAGAGCTGAGTATAGAAGGCTGCTTTAAGATATTTATGTATTATGAAAACTATTAAGTCTCATAATATTATAAATTGTCTATAAATTCACTTTGAGAAGACAGTGAGCTACAAGATAGCTCAGTAAATTAAAGAAGAACTTTTAGACAGTAATTTAAAAGCTTAATGATACAGCTTTCAGCTGTTATCAGTCTATATGCAGAAGCTATATTTATAAACTTTTAAAATGTACATAAATTTCATAATTAATTCAGTAATTAATGAGTTTTCTTTTCTTTTGTTATTAAACTAATCATTACTTACAGACAACTTCAGACACTGTTTTGTGTACTCAGTACAGTTTAATTACTTCTTTTAATAATGTTATCTTTTTCTTATTGTGAATGACATCTTTTTAAAAGCTTATTTCATGCAGATCTTGCTGCTAACAGTTATAATTAATATAAATAGAAGAAACTTACTTCTTATTTAAGCAATAATGAAAAATAAGTCTTAAAACTTGTAAAAATACTTTTTTTTGCATTTATAATGAACAATTTCAGAGATACAGAACTGTATTTTGATGTCAAATTGAGATAAAGAATTATTATAGACAGATATGCTGCTGAGTTTTTAAGTAATGAGAACTTACTGCTGTCATTACTTAAATAAAAACTTTTTGAAGAAAACAGAAAAAGTGTTGAGATTCTGTTTTTGAATCATTGTTTAAATAAAAACAATAAAAGTTTTTAAAATAAAGATAAAAAAGCTATGAAAGATTGAATCAGCTGTGAAAGACTGACTTTAATAAGTAATAAGTGCTTCTTTTTTAAAAAGTATTTTATTGACTGTGTTAAAAGGTGGCACCACACTAATAGCACAGCTATTGTGAGTTATATATCTAACAGACTGTTTTTACTGCTTAAAATTCACAACTCTGAATTATTGCTTACTTTTTTGACTGTTGCTACAGTCATAACATATTGAACATTGTTAAATCTGTTAACAAAACTTTAAAACTTAATTGTAAGCTTTCAATTGTTGAGCTTCTGAATGTTATATGACATAGAATGATGAAGACAAAATATAAATGATTAAAAATTGCAAATATCTTATTTCAAAACATCTTATACACTTTTTTCTGTGCAGAATATGTTCTGAAGACACAGCAATGAACTTAAAGTAATTAAGTAAGTCAGTTTCTATATTATTGATTATGTTAATTACTCTATTTACATAGATACAGATGAAATCTCTTGTTAAGAAATATATAATTTAGTTAAACAGCTTAATCTTTATAATCAATTTATGAATTTAAATCTACTTCTGTTATCATTATTAAAAGAACAACATATCTTATGATTACATCATAATCTATATCTT
>JAABUJ010000760.1_pt1 | contig 57983 bp, 55 predicted proteins | sample 5559131 | NCBI WGS metagenome assembly JAABUJ01 (sample SAMN10711875, study PRJNA513366) | rock metagenome | isolation source: Antarctica rocks | place: Antarctica: Victoria Land, Mt New Zealand nord | collected 2016-01-07 | reverse complement strand
CTACAAGGAGATCTTCAGCGGAGCTGACTGGGAGCAGCTGGAGGCGGCGGGCGCGTCGGCGCAGCGGTGCCTGTGGGCGTCGACCTCGACCAAGAACCCCGATTACCGTGACGTGCTCTACGTGGAGGAGCTGATCGGCCCCGGGACGGTGAACACGATGCCCCGCGAGACGATCGAGGACTTCCAGGACCACGGGCAGGTCTCTGACACGCTAGAGCGCGACGTGGACGGGGCGCGCGAGACGCTCGAGCGGTTTGCCGCCGCGGGGGTGGACTACGACGACGTGGTCGCGGTGCTGGAGCGCGAGGGCGTGGAGAAATTCGCCGCCTCGTTCCGCGAGCTGTTCGACGGCGTGGCGGCCAAGCGCGACCAGCTCGTCCCCGCTTGATTCACGGATCGCCGGCCAACTGGCTTTGGACGAACGGCGTCAACACGTCGGTGTCGGCTTCGTCGGGCTGGGCCGGATGGGCCAGCCGATGTGCCTGAACCTGTTGGCCGCCGGGTACCGCGTTACGGTCTACGATCGCCGCAGTGTGCTCGCCGCAGTGCCGATTGCTCATGGCGCCGGATGGGCGGAATCGCCTCGAGAGGTGGCGGCCAGCGTGGATGTGCTCATCACGATGCTGCCCGGCCCGGCGGAGGTCGAGACGGTCATGGGCGGTCCGGCAGGCGCGCTTGACGCGCTCAGACAGGGTGCGACGTGGATCGACATGACCACCAGCTCGCCGGCCCTGGCCGAGGTGATGGCCGACCAAGCCGGCGCCCATGGCGTGGCCGTTCTCGATGCGCCCGTGGGTGGCGGTCCGCCCGCCGCAGCTGCAGGGACGCTTCAAGTGTTCGTGGGCGGCGACAGCGACGTGCTCCAATCATGGCGAGAGCTGCTGGGAGTCCTCGGGGATCCTGACCGTATCGTTCACTTCGGCCCGTCGGGGTCCGGTTGCACCGCCAAGCTGCTCGTCAACCTGTTGTGGTTCGGCCAAGCGTTGGCCAACGCCGAGGCGCTCATGCTCGCCGATCGCGCCGGCATCGACCTGGAGGTGTTCCGTGGCGCCGTCGTCGCCGGCAACGCCAACAGCCACTTCGCCCAGCACGACGCTGTCGGCCTGCTGGGCGGCGACTACCTGCGGTCATTCTCCTTCGCCCGCTGCTGCGAGGAGCTGACCGCGGTCCGAGACCTCGAACAGCGCTTCGCGCTCGAGTTGCCGATTGCCCGCACCGTCGAGCGCACCTATCAGCGGGCGCTGGATCGCTACGGCGACCTCGACGGCGAGTTGCTGGCCGTCAAGCTCCTCGAGGACACCAACGGCATCCGGCTGCGCCACCCGGCACACCGGTGCTACGACCGCGGCAGCTAGATGCCGGGCGGGGTGATCTCGATCGCCTGGGCGACCATCGGTCGTCCGTCGAGCTCCCAACGAATGTCGATCTCGTCGTTGCGCTTGTAGGTGCCGATCCCCCAGATCCCGAGCAGCCAGGCCCGCGCCCCCAGCTTCTGGCGCACCAGCTCGCGTCCGAAGACGAGCTCGCCGCTCGAGACCCGGTAGTCGGCGCCGAGCTCCTGGCGCACGCCATTGACGTAGACCTCAAACGGCGTCCGCACGCCCGCCGGCAGCCTGACCCGCCATTGCTTCACGATGCCTCCAGATCGCCGGGGTTGAGCGACACGACGGTCAGGTTCAGGCGGCGGTCGCGCTCGTGCGCGAAGGCGCTCAGAACCCCCTGCTCGTGAAACCCGGCGGCTCGCGCCGCGCGGAGCATCGGCTCGTTGTCGGGTTCGGTCAGCAGCTCCACCGTCGCGATGCCACAGTCCTCGAGCAGCCACCGCCCGGCGAGCGCCACGGCGCCCGCGCCCAGCCCACGGCCGCGCCATCCGCCGGCCACCCAGATCCCGATCTCGGCCCGCTGGTGCTCTGAGTCGACCCGGTGCACGTCCAGCTGACCGCGACATACATCCGACCCCCGTTCGAGGATCGTCAGCCGTACGCCGATCCCGGCCTGGCGCTCGGCGGGCTCGGCCTCGGACCGGCGGCCCAGCTCGGCTCCGCTCGGCGGCCGGTCAAAGCCCAGGCGCGTGTGCAGCACGGGGTCGTCCTGATGGGCGATCAGGATCTCGGGAATATCGCGTTCGGCCGCGAAGCGGAGCATCACGATGTCGCCCTCCAGCGGCCGCTCGAGGTTCGGAAACGAGGGCATGTCGGCCCCTGACCGTACTCTGTTGCGCCGTGCCGGAGATCAGCTATCGGGTGCGCCGCTCCGATCGCGCCCGGCGAGTCAGGGTGACCGTCGACGCGGGGCGCGGCGTGGAGGTCGTGCTGCCCCGGCGTGCCCCCGAGCGCGAGGCCGCGGCGGCGATCCGGGAGCTGGCCCCGTGGATCGAGCGCCGGATCCGGGAGCTGCAGCGAGCCCAGGCTTCGGTGGCCGCGCGCGGGGACACGGTCCCCTATCTCGGCGACCTGCTGCTGACCCGCTCAGAGCCCGGACGCACGCGGGTGCACCGGCGCAGCGACGAGCTGCTGACCCCGGCCGGGGAGGCCCGAGGACCGGCGCTGGAGCGCTGGTACCGTCGCGCCGCTCGGGAGGAGATCGCGCCGCGCCTGCAGCGAGCCTGCTCGCTGGCCGCCACCTCCTACTCGCAGCTGACCATTCGGGGCCAGAGGACGCGCTGGGCGAGCTGCTCGCCGAGCGGCGCGATGAGCTTCAACTGGCGGCTGCTGCTCGCGCCCGAGGCCGTGCTCGACTACGTGATCTGGCACGAGGTCTGCCACCTGGAGATGATGGACCACTCGCCCCGCTTCTGGGCACTGCTGACGCGGCGCTGCCCGGACTGTCGCCAGCAGTCGGCGTGGCTGCGCCGCCACGGCCAGACGCTCGTGCTCTGACCGGTGACCGACGCTCACTCTTCGGTTCCCGACGCCCGAGTAAGGGGACGCTCACCGACCGCGCACCGGGGATAAAGCAACCGCTGACAGAACCAGGGCATTCCAGGGCGGCGGGTAGTCCGTGGCCCACACCCAAACAGAGAGGACCTCATGCGCTCGAGACCGATGGCGATCGGCGGCATAGCCGCAGCCTTGCTACTGACCGCCTGCGGGGGCGGCGGCGCGACGAGCAAGAAATCGGCGCCCCCGGGGACCAAGGCGAGCCGGCCGAGCGTCAAGTACGTGGTCACGATGACCGGGCGGGGCGAGACACCGGCCGGGGCGGCCAACGGCGTCGGGGTGGCCATCATCGCCTTGCACGACAGCGTGAACAAGGTCTGCTGGCGGTTCTCGCACCTGCATGGGTTCGTCGGCGCCACCTACGCTCATATTCACCAGGGCGCCAAGGGCAAATCCGGCCCGATCGTGATCCCTCTGTCCACGGCGTCCAAGCTGCACCACGCCGGCTGCGTGACGGCCAGCGCGACCCTGCTCGCCGCGATCGCCAAGGACCCCAGCGCGTACTACGTCAACGTCCACAGCGTCAGATACCCGCAGGGCGCCGTGCGCGCGCAGCTTTGACCGATGCCCAGTTCAGCGCTGAGCCCCAGACAGCTCCCGGCGCAGTGCGGCAGCTATGACCCAGACAGCTCCCGGCGCAACGCCGCGTAGACGCTCTCACCGCTGTCCGGGGCGATCGGCTCGCGCCGGACGCGACCGCGATAGGCCTGCACTGACCCGTCCCCGTGCACGTCGAGGCCGGCCCGGAGGCTCGGGACGAGGCGCTCCGGGCCCGCGACCTCGATCCGGGCGCTGACCCGCTGCGCAGGCTCAAAGCGCTTGAACTTCGCGTCCAGCCCCTGACGAGGAGCCGCGTCAGACAGCTCGCGAGCGTGACGCTCGAGCGCGTCGAGGGCTTGATCGAGCGTGCCGAACGAGTCCCGTCGCACGTTGGGCCCCGTTCGTACGGTCAGCCTCCAGCGCACACGGCGATGATCGCAAAAGCCGGCCCGGCGCCGGTTCGCCGGCAGCAGGCAACCCGACGTCGATCTCGGTGATCGAGCCGAGCCGACGCACGGACGGCGGTCCCGCGCTGATGCGCGCCAGCAGACGCTGGATGGCGACGTTGTCCGACAGCATCGTCGCGGTGAAGCGGCGCACCCCGCGGACCGCGGCGGCCTGCGCCAGCCGCGTCACTAGCTCGGTGGCCAGGCCCTGACCCTGTAACCGGTCACCGACGACGATCGCCAGCTCTGCGGTCCGCGGATCGCCGGGCCGGCGGATGTAGCGAGCCACCGCGACGATCGGCTCCGGATCGTCGCCCGGACCGCCGGCGAGCGTGGCCACCAAGGCGTAGTGGTCACAGCCGTCCACCTGCACCAGGTAACGCGCGTCGGCCTCGCTCAGCTCGGGCTTGGCCGCCAAAAAGCGCCGGTAGCGCGATTCCTCGGACAGGCGGAGATGGGAATCGCGCAGCCGCTGACCGTCATCGGCGCGGATCGGCCGGATCTCGACCTGGGTGCCATCGGGCAGAACATGTACGTCCACGTCCCCAACGTAGAAGGGAACTTACGTTCGTACTGTGGGGGTGATCACTCGCCGGGCGGGCGGCGGCGGGGCTGTGAGCGCCCCGCGCGACCGCCGCAGATCAGGCGCGCCGCTCGATCGGCACGTAATCCTGACCCCGCGCGCCGGTGTAGATCTGGCGCGGCCGGGCGATCTTCTGCTCGGGGTCGTCGATCATCTCCAGCCACTGGGCGATCCAGCCGCTGGTCCGGCCGATCGCGAACAGGACCGGGAACATCTCCACCGGCATCCCGAGCGCCTCGTAGATCATCCCGGAGTAGAAGTCGACGTTCGGATACAGCTTGCGCGAGATGAAGTAATCGTCCTCGAGCGCGATCTTCTCGAGCTCGGTGGCGATCTCGAGCAGCGGGTTCTTGCCCGTAACCTCGAACACCTCGTCGGTCGCCTTCTTGATGATCTTGGCGCGAGGGTCGAAGTTCTTGTAGACGCGGTGACCGAAGCCCATCAGCTTCTCGTTGCCGTCCTTGACCCCCTTGATGAAGTCCGGGACGTTCTCCTTGGTCTTTATCCGCGTGAGCATCTTCAGAACCGCCTCGTTGGCGCCGCCGTGCAGCGGGCCGTAGAGGGCGGCGACTCCGGCTGCGACCGACGAGTAGGGGTCCACCTGCGAGGAGCCGACGCTCCGCACCGCGCTGGTGGAGCAGTTCTGCTCGTGGTCGGCGTGCAGGATGAACAGCACGTCCAGCGCGTGCTCGAGGCGCGGATCGGGCTCGTACTTGAGCTCGGCGATCTTGTAGATCATTGACAGGAAATTGCCTGGATACGAGAGGTCGTTGTCCGGATACACATACGGCATGCCACGGTTGTGCCGGTAGGAGAACGCGGCCAGGGTGGGCATCTTGGCCAGCAGGCGGATCATCTGGATGTAGCGGTTCTCCGCATCCTTGATCGCGGCCGCCTCGGGATAGAAGGTCGAGAGCGCGCCGACCGAGGCGAGCAGCATCCCCATCGGATGGGCGTCGTAGCGGAAGCCCTGCATGAACTCCTTGACGTTCTCGTGCACGAACGTGTGGATCGTGATGATGTGATCCCATTCCTCGAGCTGGCTCCGGGTCGGCAGCTCGCCGTGGATCAGCAGGTAGGCGACCTCGAGGTAGCTGGACTGCTCGGCCAGCTGCTCGATCGGGTAGCCGCGGTACTCGAGGATCCCCTTGTCCCCGTCGATGAAGGTGATCGCGGAACGACACGACGCGGTGGCCATGTAGGCCGGGTCATAGGTCATCAGGCCGAAGTCGTCGTCCTGGGTCTTGATGTTGCGCAGCTCGGTCGCCCGGATCGTTCCGTCCTCGATCGGGATCTCGTACTGCTTGCCCGTGCGGTTGTCGGTGACCGTCAGGGTGTCGTTGGACGTCGCGGCACCGGCGCCGTCCGCTGTTTGCTGAGCCTCGGTGGTCATAGAACTCCTGTCGCGCGGTTGCCGGGGGGCCGCGTGGCTCGGGGGATGAGCCCAGGCGACCACTGACAGACTCTATTACCCGCCGCCGTTGGCCCCCATGCCCGGTCACCGCTCAGGTCGGCCCCCATGCCCGGGCCGCGAATCCGCGCGTCGGCAGGTCTAGTTGGTGGTGACCGCGGAGCCGATCGCGATCGCCACCAGCAGCAGGCTGAGCAGGATCACGATCCGCTGGCCGCCGACGCCGAACGGGAACGCCGGCCGGGTCAGGCCGAGACCGGCGAGCACCACGGCCCACACGACGAGCACCCCGCCGGCGATGTAGAACGGGGTCTTGGAGATCTCGGCGGCGAGCGCCAGCACGGCCGGGCAGCCTATCCGATCTCGCCGGCCGCCGATGCGTCTCGATACCGGCTCTCGGTCGCCGCCCGCTGCCCCTGGTAGTGGCTGCCGAGCTCGGCGCTGCCGTACGGGCGCCGCGCCGGGCGATCGAGTCCCATGAACGACAGCTGGGCGATCTCGAGACCCGGGTAGAGCTTGATCGGGATCCGGGTCAGGTTGTTGAGCTCGAGCGTCAGCGTCCCCTTCCATCCGGGGTCGCAGAATCCGGCCGTCGCGTGCACGATCAGGCCGAGGCGCCCAAGGCTGGACTTGCCCTCGATCCGCGCGACCACGTCGTCGGGCAGCTCGACCCACTCGAGCGTCCGCCCCAGGCAGAACTCGCCGGGATGGATCACGAACGACTCCCCCTCTCCGACCAGCACCTCCTCGGTCAGGTTCTCCGGCGGTGAGCGCAGGTCGATCGCCGACGCCCGGTGATTGTGAAATACGCGGAACGAGTCGCCGAGCCGCAGGTCGACGCTGGCCGGCTGGACCAGGCGCTCATCCCAGGGGTCGATCCGGATGTGGCCGGCCGCCACCATCGAGACGATCGTCCCGTCAGACAGGACCGACGCTGGCCCGCCCGCGTCGCCGGTGACGTTCATGGCGCGCAAGTCTGCCAGGACCGGAGCCGGTCCGAGTCCCCGGTCAGTGACCGAGTGTCCGCGCCCGGGCCCGCACACTGCGCACGCGCGCCGGAGACGCCGGTGCCGGATCGCCGTGCGGGCCACGCCGGGGACGGCGCGGGAACGGCTTGGGGGGATGCGGTCGGTGCGGGTGGCGGCGCTTGATGCCGCCGTCGTCATCGGAGGAGGACTCGTCGGGCTCCTGCTTGATCGCCCACCAGACGAGGTAGATCAGCGCCGCGAGCGGCAACTTGAGCGCCAGCATCAGCCACAAAAATCCCCACGTCACAGGGGTGCATCCTACCCGGATCGCGTCGTGATTTCACCTATTTCTCAAGACCGGCGATTTGCCGCGCCGGCTATTGGTCAGGATCGGCGATCCGCCGCCCCGACCCGGTCTCGCTCGGCGTCGTACAGCGGCTCGCGCGCGACCTCGCCGCCCACCCATCGCCCGAAGATGTCGACCTCCACCGAAGCGCCGACCGGCACCTCCGCCGGCAGGTAGGCATAGGCGATCGACCGCTCGACGCAATAGCCATAACCGCCGCTGGTCACCCGGCCGCTGATCTCGTCCCCGATCCGGACCGGCTCGTTGCCGAGCGCCACCGAGCGGGGATCTTCCAGGACCAGGCAGCGCAGCCGCCGCTGCGGCGGGGCCAGTGCTTCGGCGCCGACGAACGAGCGGTCCTCGCGCACGCAGAAGCCCAGCCCGGCCTCGAGCGGAGTGTCATCCGGGGTGATGTCGGCAGCCCACACGCGGTAGCCCTTCTCGAGCCGCAGCGAGTCAATCGCGCGATAGCCGCCGGCCAGCAGGCCGTGGGGATGCCCCGCCTCCCACAGGGTCCGCCACAGGGCGCCCCCGTACTCGGTCGGGCAGTACAGCTCCCAGCCCGCCTCACCGACGAACGTCACCCGCAACGCCCGCGCCGGTACATCGCCGACTGCCAGCTCGCGCATCGACATGTAGGCGAAGTCCAGCGGATCGGGGGTCAGCGAAGCGAGGATCTGCCGCGCGCTCGGGCCCCAGAGGGCAAAGCACGCCCACCGCGAGGTCACGTCGGTGAGCGCTACCGAGCCGTCGTGTGGCATGTGGCGGCGAATCCAGCTCGCGTCGTGGTTGCCGAAGGCGGTGCCGGTGACGATCGAGAACGTCTCCTCGGCGACGCGGGTCACCGTGAAGTCGCATTCGATCCCTCCGCGGCGATTGAGCATCTGGGTGTAGGTGATCGCCCCGACGGCCCGCGCGACGTCGTTGTCGCACAGGCGCGTGAGCAGCTGGGCCGCCCCCGGGCCGCTGAGCTCGAGCTTGGCGAACGAGGATTCGTCAAACAGCGTCGCCGTCTCACGGGTCGCCCGCGCCTCGGCGCCGATCGCCGGCGACCAGTGCATGCCCGCCCAACCGCGGGGACGCAGGCTCTCGTCACCGGCCGTGGCGTTGCTCTCATACCAGTTGACCCGCTCCCAGCCGGACTTCTCGCCGAACGCCGCGCCGTGCTCGCGATGCCAGGCGTAGGCGCTCGAGGTCCGCAGGGGACGGCCGGCCTGGCGCTCGTGGCCCGGGTAGCGGATGTCGTAGTAGGTCTCATACACCTCCGTGGCGCGGGCCAGGGTGTATCGGGGCGAGCCGTACTGAGGCCCGAAGCGGCGAATGTCCATCTCCCAGACATCGAGCGAGGGCTCACCGGCGACGATCCACTCGGCCATCACCTTGCCGACTCCGCCTGCCCCGGCCAGCCCGTGGGCGCAGAAGCCAGCGGCGACGAACAGTCCTCGCACCTGGCTCTCGCCCAGGCAGAACTCGTTGTCGGGGGTGAACGCCTCCGGGCCGTTGATCAGCCGCGTGACCTTGACCTCCTCCATCTCCGGGACCCGCCGGGCTGAGTTGCAGGCGAGCTCCTCAAAGCGCGGCCAGTCCTCCTCCAGCAGCCGCCCGTTGAAGTCCGCCGGGATGCGGTCTCGGTGATGCTCGTCCAGCGACCACGGCGCGCTCTGGCGCTCATAGCCGCCCATCACCAGCCCGGCCCCCTCCTCGCGGAAGTAGACCAGCAGGTCGGGGTCGCGCAGTGTGGGCAGGTGCTCGTCCGGGGATCGGTCACGGAATGGCTGGGTGACCAGGTACTCGTGGGCGAACGGGATCACGGGCACCCGGATGCCCGCCATCCGGCCGAGCTCGGCGGCGAACATCCCGCCGGCGTTGACGACGATCTCAGACTCGATGTCGCCCCATTGGGTCCTGACCCCCCGCACTCGGCCCTCGGTGACGACGATCTCGTTGACCCGCGTGTGGGTGAAGACCTGGGTGCCGCCGCGCCGGGCTTCCTCGATCAGCGCGTAGGTCAACTGCGAAGGATCCAGGTAGCCATCGGTGGGCAGGTATGACGCGCAGCGCACCCCGTCGCAGACCATCAGCGGGAACAGCTCGCGGGCCTGCTCGGGCGAGAGCAGCTCGAGCGCCAGACCGAAGGTCTTGGCCCACGCGACCTGACGCATCACCTCCTGCTCGCGCTCCTCGGTGCAGGCCAGCCGGATTCCCCCGCACTCCACCCAGCCGCAATCGAGCTCGCGGTAGAGCGCGACGGAGTCCATCATCATCCGCGTCAGCGAGACGCTCGAGCGCAGCTGGCCGACCAGTCCGGCCGAGTGAAAAGTCGACCCGCTGGTCAGCTCGTTGCGGTCGAGCACGACGACATCGCGCTCGCCGAGCGCCGCCAGGTGATAGGCGATCGCCGCTCCCGCGACGCCCCCACCGATGATCACCACACGCGCGCGATCCGGAAGCTCACGCGGCCGGACCATCAGTGGCCGTTCTCGTGAGATCGCGGCATCGCCGGCGTACTCGTGGAGGCGAGCGCCAGCCACTCCTCCAGCCGAGGGTCGCTCGCGGCCTGGGCCAGGCGCGCGAAGTGTCGCCGCGCGTAGTCCGCAAAGTCGAAGTCCAGCTCGGAGATCGCGCCCTGCAGGACGCCCCAGGCGGCCTCGCGAGCATCCGAGAGGATCCGCATCAGAACCAGCGCGGCCCGCCGGCCCGGGCCGGGCGACTCGCCGAAGTAGGCGGTCAGCAGGCGCTCCTGCGCGGGGCCGTCGAACTCGTTGTTGACGGCGAGATTGCCGAGGTCGAACATCCGGTGTCCCATGCCGGCGTACTCCCAGTCGACCAGCACCGCGCGATCGGGGTCGGCGTGGTGGGCGAGGATGTTGCCCGGTAGCAGATCGTCGTGACAGGGCACCGGCTCAGACAGCGGCAGCGAGCCGGCGATCCGCCGGGCCAGGTCCTTGGCCGGCGCGTATTCGTCTGGGAGCGCCGCGCGCCGGTCCAGGACGGTCCGCTCGTAGTCGTCGAGCAGATCCGGAACCCAGAACGTGGTCGGCAACCTCAGCCCGGAGTCGTGGAAGGCCCGCAACGCGCCGGCGGCCGATTCTGGCCCGGACCGGAGCCGCTCGCCGTCGATCGGCGCGGCGTCCAGGAACTCGGTCACCAGGTAGCCATCGCCGGCCGCGATCAGCCCCGGCGCGATCCCGAGCCGGGCCGCCGCCTCACCCGCGATCCGCTCGCCCTCCCGGCTGATCCCGAGCAGCGCGGTGTCGTGGCCGGGCAACCGGAGCACGCACTCGCGCTCACCGAAGCGCACCCGGAAGTTGTGGTTGGTGATCCCACCCTCCAGTGGCTCGGGCTCGCCCGCGGTGTCCCCCAGCCGTGCTCGCAGCTGCGCGACGATCGCTTCCAGGTCGGCCACGACTCGGAAAGCTAGCGTTTAAGGCTCGGGTCCTATACCTTCGCCGCGTGCGGTGGACCAGATGAACCTCGACGAGCTGCGCGCGCGGGCGGAGGCGGGCCAGATCGACACCGTCCTGCTGGCTTTCTGCGACATGCAGGGCAGGCTGCAGGGCAAGCGCTTCACCGCGCGCCACTTCGTGTCGGAGATCGCCGAGCACGGCGCCGAGGGCTGCAACTACCTGCTCGCCGTCGACGTGGAGATGAACACCGTCGGCGGCTACGAGATGGCCTCCTGGGAGCGCGGCTACGGCGACTTCTCGATGAGTCCCGACCTCTCCACCCTGCGTCCTGTGCCGTGGCTGGAGGGCACAGCGATGTGCCTGTGCGACCTGCAGTGGGAGGACGGTTCCGCGGTGGCGGCCTCGCCACGTCAGGTGCTGCGCGCGCAGCTGGACCGGCTGGCGCAGCGCGGCTGGAGCGCCAACGCTAGCACCGAGCTGGAGCTGCTCGTGTTCCGGGATAGCTACGAGGCGGCCTGGGGCAAGGCCTACCGGGACCTCGTGCCGGCGAATCTCTACAACGTCGACTACTCGCTGCTCGGCACCGCGCGCGTGGAGCCGCTGATCCGGCGGATCCGCAACTGCATGGAGCTGGCCGGGATGGCGGTGGAGAACTCAAAGGGTGAGTGCAACCTGGGCCAGCACGAGATCAACTTCCGCTACGCCGACGCGTTGCGCACCGCCGACGACCACTCGATCTACAAGAACGCGGCCAAGGAGATCGCCGCTCAGGAGGGCATGGCGATCTCGTTCATGGCCAAGTTCGACCAGCGCGAGGGCAGCTCATGCCACATCCACTTCTCGCTCGCCGACGATTCGGATCCCGCCCGCCCGCTGTTCGCGCGCGACCGACCGCTGTTTGAGTCCTTTCTCGCCGGGCAGCTGGCCTGCCTGCGGGAGCTGGCGCTGCTGCTGGCGCCGAACGTCAACTCCTACAAGCGCTACGCCGCGGGTTCGTTTGCCCCCACGACGGTCGCCTGGGCGCGCGACAACCGCAGCTGCGCGCTACGCGTGATCGGCCACGGCGACGGCCTGAGGTTCGAGAACCGGGCGGGCGGGTCAGACCTCAACCCGTACCTGGCGCTGAGCGCGATCATCGCCGCCGGGCTGCACGGCGTCTCGGAGGGTCTGGAGCTCGAGCCCGCCTATGTGGGTAACGCTTACGAGGCCACCGATCACCCCCGGCTGCCGCGCACGCTGCGCGAGGCGAGGGACCTGTTCGCGGCCAGCCCCGTGGCCCGGGCCGCCTTCGGCGACGAGCTGGTCTCGCACTACGTCAACGCAGCCGACGTGGAGCTGGCGGCGTTCGAGTCGGCGGTCACCGACTGGGAGCGGGTGCGCGGGTTCGAGCGGCTGTGAGCCTGGACGGCTCGCTGGACACCGTGTTCGCCCCGGTCGTCTCCCAGACCGCCTTTGAGGAGACGGTCGAGCGGCTGGGAACGGCGATCAAGCTCGGCCTGCTCGGCCCCGGAACGCGGCTGCCCGCCGAGCGCGAGCTGTGCGCGCGGCTCGGGATCGCCCGCTCGACGCTGCGCCAGGCCCTGCTCGCGCTCGGCCAGAGCGGGCACCTGCACGCCACCCGCGGGCGGGGCGGCGGGACCTTCGTCGCCGACCCGCAACCGCCGGCTGCGCCGCCGTCGCCGGATCTGCTGGCGCACTGGCGCGAGGTATGCGACGAACGGATGGCCGTGGAGGTGGGGATCGCGGTGCTGGCCGCCGAGCGCGCCAAGGATGCCGAGCTCGAGCCGCTGGACCAGATGGTGATCGCGATCGACGACCGGCTAGACGACTTTCCCGCCTATCGCCAAGTGGATATCCGCCTGCACGTCGGGCTCGCGGAGCTGACTCAGAGCCATCGGCTGGTCACCCTGATGACCGAGATCCAGGGCGCGATGAGCGGTCTGATCTCCCACATCGCGCACCCACCTGAAGTGCTCGACTCCGCCAATGACCAGCACCGGCGCCTGCTGGCCGCGGTGCGACGCCACGACGAGGCCGGCGCGGCCCGGGAGATGACCGAGCACCTACGGGGCACCGAGCACATTCTCGCCGGGCTGCTGCCGCCGCCGGGCTGAATCGAAAAGGAGAGTCAAGATGGGAAGAGTTGTCGTCACCGAGTTCGTGTCGCTCGACGGGGTGTTCGAGGCTCCCGGCGGAGGTGAGGACTTCGAGCACGCGGGCTGGACGTTTACGTTTGACCGTGGCGAGGACGGCGACCGCTTCAAGCTCGACGAGCTGATGGCCGCCGATGCCCAGCTGCTGGGCCGGGTCACCTATGAGGGCTTCGCGGCGGCGTGGCCGTCGATGACCGACGAGGTCGGCTTCGCCGACAAGATGAACACGATGCCCAAGTACGTGGTCTCATCGACGCTCACCAGTCCCGAGTGGGCCAACACGACGGTGCTCGACGAGGGCCTGGCCGACGACGTTTGCTCGCTCAAGAACCGCTACGCCGGAGAGATCCTGGTGGCGGGCAGCGGGCAGCTCGTCCGCGGCTTGCTGGCCCACGGTCTGATCGACGAGCTCCGGCTGATGGTCTTCCCGATTGTCCTGGGATCGGGAAAGCGGCTGTTCGCGGACGGCACCGCAACGACCCGGCTGACGCTCGCCGATTGCAAGCCGGTCGGCTCAGACGGGGTGACCGTCCTGACCTACGCCCGGTCGTCCCCGTTGTCGACCCGACCGGCGCTTGACTTGGCGCCCGCCGGCAGCGTATGTTGCCGCGTCGTAAGGGCTGATCAGCAGACCTTTTCTCGAGGAGGACCGGATGAGCACAGGCGTGCAGGAGCTGTCGGGCGACGAGCAGCGGCTGGCCGAGCTCGGATACAAGCAGGAGCTCAGGCGCGGATGGAGCAGCTTCTCGAACTTCGCGATCTCGTTCTCGATCATCTCGGTGCTCGCCGGGTGCTTCACCAGCTTCGGCCAGGCATTCAACAACGGTGGACCGGTGGCGATCTCGATCGGCTGGCCGGTGATCAGCCTCCTGATCCTGTGCGTGGCGGTGTCGATGTCCGAGCTGGCCTCCGCGTTCCCGACCGCGGGCGGGATCTACTTCTGGGCGTCGCGGCTGGGCGGCGCCGGCTGGGGATGGTTCACGGGCTGGTTCAACCTGATCGGGCTGATCGCCGTCGTGGCTTCGGTGGACTACGCCGCGGCGAGCTTCCTGCAGTTCCTGCTCGGCCTCTACAACCTGCACTTCATCTTCAACTTCGCCTCGACCGACGTGCACTACGGCGCTCACGTGGTGTTCGTGCTGTTCGCCTTGATCCTCATCCTCCACGGCCTGATCAACGTCTTCTCCGGCCACCTGGTGTCGCTGTTCAACGGCATCTCAGTGTGGTGGCACGTGCTCGGCGTGGCGGTGATCGTCGTTCTGCTGGTGCTCATACCCAGCCACCACTCGAGCATCTCGTACGTGTTCAGCCACCGCAGCTTCGGCGCCTTCGGCCACGGGATGTACTGGTTCTACGTGCTGCCGCTCGGCTTCCTGCTGACCATGTACACGATCACCGGCTACGACGCGTCGGCCCACGTCTCGGAAGAGACCCACGGTGCCTCGATGTCGGCGGCTCGAGGGGTGTGGCGCTCGGTGTTCTACTCGGCCGTGATCGGCTGGATCGTGCTGCTCGCGCTGACCTTCGCGGTGCAGCAGAAGGACATCAGCAAGATCAGCGTCGCGGGCTTCCCGGCCTTGTCGATCATCACCACGGCGGTGGGCTCGGCCGCCGCCAAGGCGGTGATCATGATCTCGACGATCGGCCAGCTGTTCTGCGGCATGGCCTGCGTGACCAGCGCCTCGCGGATGACCTTCGCGTTCTCGCGCGATGGGGCGATCCCCGGGCACCGGATATGGCGACGAGTGGGATCCAACGGCACCCCCACCTACGCGGTGCTGTTCGTGTGCCTGTTTGCGCTGATCGTCACGGTGCCGGCCTACTTCCCCAACTCGGCCGGCTATCCGGTGGCCTTCTTCGCCGTCACCTCGATCGCGGTGATCGGCCTGTACATCGCCTACACGATCCCGGTCTTCCTGCGCTGGCGCAAGGGCGACGATTTCTCGCCCGGACCGTGGACGCTCGGGCGCCACTACCGCTGGCTGAACCCGATCGCCTTCGTCTGGGTGGGGCTGTGCGTGATCATCTTCTGCCTGCCCACCTCGCCGGCCGGGGTGTACTTCAAGTCCGGCTTCAGCTGGTCGTCGGTCAACTACGCCCCGATCGTGACGATCGCCGTGATGCTCGCGGTGACGATCTGGTACCTGGTCTCGGCCAAGCGCTCGTTCACCGGGCCGGTGCGCACGGTCGAGTTCGCCGACGACGGGGTGACCGTGGCCGAGCCGGAGGCCGGCGTTGCCTGACGACGTGCTGGAGGTCCTCGAGCCCGCCACCGAGGCGGTGCTCGCCCAGGTGCCCCGGGCCGGCGCGCCGGACGTCGACCGCGCCGTGGCTGCGGCCAAGGCCGCCTACCCGGCCTGGCGCGCCGTGGCCCCGGCCGACCGGGCGCTGGTGCTGCGCCGGCTCGCCGACGCGCTGTCGGCCCACGGCGAGGAGCTGGCCCAGCTCGAGGCGCGCAACGCCGGCAAGCCGATCGGCGACGCGCGCGGCGAGATGGCGATGGTCGCGCAGACGATCGGCTACTACGCCGGAGCGCCGGAGCGGCTGCTCGGCGATTCGATCCCGGTCAACGGAGGCCAGGCCTGGACGGTGCGCGAGCCGCTCGGCGTGGTCGGGCTGATCGTGCCCTGGAACTTCCCGCTGACGATCGCGGCCTGGAAGCTCGGGCCCGCGCTGGCGGCGGGCAATACCGTGGTTTTGAAACCCGCCGAGCTGACGCCGCTGACCGCGTTGCGGTTCGCCGAGCTGTGCTTGGAGGCCGGCCTGCCCGAGGGCGTGGTCAACGTCGTGGTCGGCCCCGGCTCGGAGTGTGGCCGGCGGCTAGTGGAGCACCCGCACGTGGCCAAGATCGCCTTCACCGGCTCAACCGAGGTGGGACGCTCGATCGCCGCCGGCGCGGCCCAGACGATCAAGCGGGTGACCCTCGAGCTCGGCGGCAAGTCACCGAACCTGGTGTTCGCCGACGCCGATCTGGAGGCGGCCGCCGCCGCGGCTCCCGGGGCGGTGTTCGGCAACGCCGGTCAGGACTGCTGCGCGCGCTCGCGGATCCTCGTCCAGGCTTGCATCCTGGACGAGTTCATGGGCCTGCTGGAGCGCTCGGTGACCCAGATCCGGGTCGGTGACCCGCTGGACGAGGCCACCGAGATGGGACCGCTGATCTCCGCGGCCCATCGCCAGCGCGTGTCCTCGTTCGTGGAGAATGGGGCGCCGGTGGCGGTGCGGGGCAGCGCTCCGGGCGGCGATGGGTTCTGGTTTGCCCCAACGGTGCTGTGCCCGGTCGACCCCGGGGCGCGCGCGGCCCGCGAGGAGATCTTCGGCCCCGTGGCCGTGGTGATCCCATTCGACGACGAGGAGGAGGCGGTTCGGTTGGCCAATGACACGATCTACGGGCTCGCGGGCTCGATCTGGAGCCGGGACGGGGGCCGGGCGCTGCGGGTCGCGCGGGCGCTCGAGGCCGGCGTGCTGTCGATCAACTCCAACACCTCGGTCCGCGTGGCGACGCCGTTCGGTGGCTTCAAGCAGTCGGGCTACGGGCGCGAGCTGGGGCCGCACGCGCTGGACGCCTACACCGAGGTCAAGTCGATCTTCTTCGCCACAGCCGGATGAGACTGTCGGAGAAGGTGTGCGTGATCACGGGCGCCGCCGGCGGAATCGGCGGCGCGACCGCCGAGGCGTTCTCGCGGGAGGGGGCTCGGGTGGTGGGGGTCGACGTGCGCCCGCATTCGGTCGGCGAGCTGGCGCTGGTGGCCGACCTGACCTCCGAGCAGGAGGTATCGGATCTGTATTCCCGCGTGCGCTCGGAGTTGGGCCGGTTGGACGTGCTGTTCAACAACGCCGGCATCTCCCCCCCCGACGACGCGTCGGTACTCGACACCTCCTTGGAAGCCTGGGAGCGGGTCCAGGCGACCAACCTGCGCAGCGTGTTCCTGTGCTGCAAGCACGGGATCCCGCATCTGTTGGAGAGCTCGCCCACCGGCGGCTCGGTGATCAACACCGCCTCGTTCGTGGCCGTGATGGGCTCGGCCACCTCACAGATCTCCTACACCGCGTCCAAGGGCGGGGTGGTCGCGCTGTCGCGCGAGCTCGGGGTGGAGTTCGCCAAGCGCGGGGTGCGGGTCAACGCGCTGTGTCCCGGCCCGGTCGACACTCCCCTGCTGCGCGAGCTCTACGCGGCCGACCCCGCCGAGGCGGCGCGGCGGATGGTCCACGTCCCGATGGGACGCTTCGCGCACGTCCACGAGATCGCCAACGCGGTCCTGTTCCTGGCCAGCGAAGAGTCGAGCTACGTCAACGGCACCAGCTTCCTGGTCGACGGCGGAATCAGCGGGGCCTACACGACCCCGCTGTAGTTTCGGGCCGGGCGCGCCGGCCCGGTCCCGATGATGGCCGAGAAACCGGCCATATGTTCCTGTTAAGCGGCCATCATGCTCAACGGCCACCTCTCGGCCGCTAACCGGCCTCGGGTACCGGGCGCGCCGGCAGCGACGGCTCCACCCTCAACCACCGCGCCGGGCGCTCGGGCAGCCACCAGTTCCAGCGCCCGAACAGCGACACGACGGCGGGCACGAGGAGCGCTCGGATCAAGGTGGCGTCGAGGATGATGCCAGCCGCGAGACCGGTCGCGAACACCTTGATGTCGGTGTTGGGGCCCGAGGCCATCGAGACGAAGGCCAAGAACAGGATCAGCGCCGCGCTGGTGACCAGCCGTCCAGTGCGCCCGATGCCGAGCACGACCGCGGTGTCGGTGGAGCCGCTGGCGTCGTACTCCTCGCGCATGCGCGAGAGGATGAACACCTCGTAGTCCATCGACAGTCCGAACAGAAAGGCGAACACCATCAGCGGGATCCAGGCGCTCACCGAGTGGGTGGCGGCGATCCCGAAGATCGCGTTTGAGCCGTGGCCCTGTTGCCACACGAGCGTGATCACCCCCCACGCCGCCGCGACGCTGACCACGTTGAGCACCACCGCTTTGAGCGGCAAGAGCAGCGAGCGGAAGGCCCGAGCCAGCAGCAAGAAGGTCAGCACGGCGATCAGTCCGATCATCAGCGGGAAGCTGCCGTAGATGGCCGACACGAAGTCTGAGTTCTCGGCGCCGATACCGCCCACCCGGGCGCCGACGCCGAGCCCGTGCGCGGCGCTCTGGACCCGGCTCAGCGTGTCGGTGCCGGCCGATGTCGATTCGTCGGCGACGCCGAACGCGTCGAGCACGGCTGTCCCGCTGCGCCGCCACTGCGGGCTCGCGGGGGCCACAGCGCCGTGCACGCCGCTGACCCCGGCCAGCGCCGCGGCCACGCGCGTGGCCTCGCTCGCCGGCGCGAGGACCTCGATCGGCGCCAGCGCGCCGGGGCCGATTCCGGAGCGTTCGAGCGCGGTCAGCCCCACCCGCGCGTCACCCTCCCGGCTGAGCGTGTTGACGTTCGCCTGACCGGGACTGAGGCCGGTGGCGGAGATCACCAGCGCCACCAGCACCACGATCGCGACCGCCGCCGCGACGCCGCGGCGACGCACGACCAGGCGCGCCCACCGCGTCCACGAGCCACTCGCCCGATCCTCGCTGCGCACGTGCGGCCAGTCCAGCCGGCTGCCGGCCTTGGCGAGCACGATCGGCAGCAGCGTGCTGGCCACGATCACGCTGACCAGCGGGATCAGCATGCCCGCGTAACCGATCGAGCGCAGAAACGGCAGCGGGAGCACGATCATCGCCAGCAGGCCGATCGCCACGGTCGTGCCGCTGAACACGACCGCTCGGCCGGCGGTCGCCATCGCCCGGACGACCGCCTCATCACCTTGGTGGCCGTGGGCCCGCTCCTCGCGCCAGCGGACCACCACCAGCAGCGAGTAGTCGATCGCCACGCCGAGGCCGATCAGCGCGACGAGGAACTCGACGATGAACGAGACGGCGGTGATCGAGCTCACTCCCCAGAGGACCAAGAAGGTGGACAGGATCGAGACGATCGCCATCAGGATCGGCACGAAAGCCAGCAGCGACGCGAACACGAAGCCCAGCACCACCAAGGCCCCCAGTCCGCCCAGCACCGACTCCAGGAGCACCCCGGGTCCGCCCCCGCCGCCGGTTTGGGACTGCAGCGCGTCGATCCCGGTCACGTGGACCGGGGCGCCCGCGATCGTGTAGCCATTGAGCGCGGCCGCCGCGCGCTTGGCCGCGACCGTGTTCTGGCCGAAGGACTGATTGTCCGGCGCCGGGTAGGCCAGGATGAAGGTCGTGTGCCCGTCGGCCGAGACGAAGGCGCGGTTGTGAGTGGAGGCAAAGGACGCCAGGCGCACACCGGCCCGGCCACCCAACGTCGAGCGCAGCCGGGCCTCGGCCCCCTCCAGGCCGGAGCGGGCTGCGGCTGAGCTCACCGGCGTGCCCGCCGGCAGCGTCACGACGGCGAGCAGGGGCGCTTGGCGCCCCCCTTGGTGAACCAATTTCAGGATCGCCGAGTTGGTCTGAAAGCCTTCGCGGCCCGGAACGCTGAACTGTTTGCTGAACGACTTGGTGGACTGGCCGACCGTCGCGATCCCAACGATCGTGACGACGATCCAGAAGGCGGTGACGGTGCGCTTGTGGGCCAGCACCCAGCGTGTCAGGACGGTCATCATCGGCGATCGGCTCCCGGGATACTCGTTTATCTAGCGCACGGTTTGTATCACAAACTATTCGCGGTGAATACTGTACGTGGATAATATCCTGAGTCGATGAGCGCAACACCTCCACCGCCGGGGCTGCACGATGCGCTCGTGCGCCACACCGGCTACCTGGTCAGCCGGGTCGGGATGTTCGCCCAGCGGCATTTTGCCGCTCGCATCGAGACTCTCGGGCTGACCCCCCGCATGTGGGGGGCGATGAACGTGCTCGACGCCGAGGGCCCGATCAGCCAGCACGCGCTCGGTGGCCTGATCGGGATGGACCCGAGCACGATGGTCGCGACGATTGACGAGCTCGAAGCGCGCGCGCTGGTGGAGCGCCGGCGCCATCCGAGCGACCGGCGAGCCCACGCCCTGCACATGACGGCGGCGGGCCGCGACACCCTTCAGCAGGTTCGCCGGCTCGCTGCCCAGGCCCAGGATCAGCTCCTGGCCCCGCTGGACGGCGAGGAGCGCCGGCAGCTGCACGACCTGCTGGCGCGGATCGCTCAGGGCGCCGCGGCGATCGACGGCTCCCCGCCGCCCCCGGCTAGGAACGGACCGGGGCCGGCTCCGGGGCGCGGCTGACCGCGGCTGGGCCGCCCCCGGCCTCCAGCCGCCCGGGCGCCCCGGCCAGCGCCACCCCGACCCCGAGCAGCGCCCAAGTGATCGGGTCCTCGAGGAAGTCCGCGTACAGCATCGTGTGGAAGACAAGCGCCGCAAACGCGGCGGCGATCGCGGCGCGGACCGGATCGCCGCGGGCTCGGCGGACCAGGCAGATCAGCGCCACGACGACGAGCGCGACGTAGGCCAGCTCGCCAATCAGCCCCTGCTCGGCGGCGATCGTGATCGGAATCGTGTGCGACGCCGATAGCGCGGTGGCCGAAGCGCGGTGGTGGCGGCGATACTCGGTGACGAACGACCCTGCTCCATAGCCCCAGATCGGGCGCTCGGAGAACAGCGAGACCCCGCCGCTGACCAGCCCGCCCCGCCCGCTCGAGGCGCCGTTGAGGCCCTGGTTGAGTCCGAAGGTGGTCGGCGATACCGCGACCGCCGCGGCGCCGAGGACGATCACCACCACCGCGACCACGAGCGCCCGTGATGGCCGCCAGCGCAGGGCTGCCAGCACCCCCAGACCGAGCAGCAGGGCTCCGAGGCTCGAGCGCGACAGGGTCAGAACCAGACCGGCCCACAGCACCGCCAGCGCACCGACGGCGGACAGCTGCTCGCGGACCGGACGTTCATAGAGCAGCAGGACCGCGGTGAGCACCATCACCAGCGCCAGGAAGCGACCGAAGATGTCAGGATCAAAGAACACCGAGTTGACGGTGAAGTACGTGTGCAGGTCGTTGGTGGCGACCAGCTTGGAGTTGAGGATGATCGTCTTGGTGGCGTACTCGACGAAGCCGATCACCGAGAACGCGAGCGCCAGCAGCACGAGCGCCGCCAGGCAACGTCGTAGGAGCGCCGGCGTCCACGGCACGCCGTGCAGCAGCACGTAGAGCAGCGTGAACGGGACGTAGAAGAACACCATCTGCTGGAGCGCCTTGACGAAGTCCGGCGAGTACACGGACTGGAGGCCGTAGAGGACCACGTACAGGGCGAGCAGCCGGCTCACCCAGGCCGTCCAGCCCTCGGACCCATCGGCCTCGGTGGGCCGTCCGGGAGGCTCGGAGACCCGCCGATCCGGGCGCCGGAGGCGAGCTCCGGACCCCCGCAGCGCCGGGCCGATCCAGGCCAGCGAGCCGGCGGCGACGACCAGGTAGAGCGGAACGAGCAGGTTTGAGGTCGTGGCGCCGGCCTGGATCGGGATCCGGAACGGCAGCGCCACCATGACCAGCAGGGCAAGCAGCGTCGGGTGCCGGGCGATCGCTACGGCGATCGCGATCAGGACGGCGACCGCGAGCACGGCACCGACCAGCGCCACCAGCGGGTGGCGGTGGACGATCGCCAGCTGCGGCGAGCTCCAGATGTCGGCGAGCAGGAGCACCGGTGAGAGCACCAACGCGCCGAGCATCGCCAGCGCCCGCGCCCGGCGGTCACCGACCAGCAGCACGGCGGCGGCGAGCGCTGCCACGGCCACGACGCCGAGCTTCGGTATCGGACCGTCCAGGGCAGCGAGCGCGATCACCATGGCAGATCATCCTCTACCCTCGGTGGCCATGCCCTCTGCGAAGCTCGCCCTGGCGGCCGTGCTCGCCGCGGCTTCACTTTCCGCCTGCGGTGCCGCCGCCAAGCCCGAGGCGGGCACCCTGAAGGCCAGCACCGTGAGCCACAAGGGGGTCGACGATCCCCGCAAGAAGCACATCGTGTGCCTGCGCCAGGACCACATCCCGGTGGTCAAGGTCGGTGCCACGGCGATGCAGATCGGGGCCAAGCCCTACGGGCCGACTGTGTACTTCGAGCCGACCCCGGGCATCGCGCAGGGGCGGGTGATCGAGGGGCTGGACCAGGGGGCCGAGGTGATCGGCTCGGCGCTGCTGTACCCCAACCTGGCCTCTGATCGGCTGCTCACCAAGGTCGAGACCTGTGTCGCTGAGGGGGTCTCCGGGTAGTTCGCCCGGCCCTCTCGGTGCTCGTCATGGTGCTCGGGCTCGTGCAGAGGACAGCCCGCCAGGGCGGAAACCCGCCGCTGCTGATCGCCGCCGACCAGGAGGGCGGGGAGGTCAAGCGGCTGTCCGACGGTCCGCCCGATCTCTCGCTGCCGCAGATGGTCGCCACCCACAGCGTCGCCACCGCCACCCGCGCGGGCCGCGCGACCGGTGCCTACCTGAAGCGCTGGGGCATCAACATGGACCTGGCCCCGGTCGCGGACGTCCCAACCTTCGCGGGCGCGTTCATCTCACGCCAGCGCCGGGCGTTCTCGTTCACCGCCGGGCTGGAGCGCGCTCTATCGCCGGCCGCTGACCCGCGCTCTACAATGACCGCGCGACGCCCGGCGGCAGATTGCCGGCGGGTCAGCGTCCGTCGCCCGGCGCACGCCTGACTTGCCCCGCGTTTGCGCTCTCGCAACCTAGCCGGTCTGGGCCGGCGAAGCGCTTTTCAGACCGTGTCCCGACGACCGCTCGCCAACCTGCTCTCCGCCACGACCACCGACGCGCCTGCCTCGGCGCCGGCGACCGCCGGGGTCGACCGATCGGCGTCGGGCCCGAGCGACGGCCGGTTCTCGCCGGGGCGCTTCTATGCCGGCCTGGCGATCGTCGCGCTGATCGTCGGAGCCCTCTCGCTGCTGATCCCATCCACTCCGAGCTATGACCCCTGGTCGTGGCTCGTCTGGGGGCGGGAGATCGTTCACATCAACCTGCAGACGACGGGCGGCCCCACGTGGAAGCCGCTGCCCGTGATCTTCACCACGGTGTTCGCGCTGTTCGGAAAGGCCGAGCCCGACCTGTGGCTGGCGGTCGCCCGGGCCGGAGCGCTCGCCGCGGTGGTGATGGTGTTCCGACTCTCGTTCCGGCTCACGCGCCAGATTGGCAGCTATTTCACGCCGGCGGCGGCGCACGACCCCGGTCGCCTGGTCAGGCTGGCGCCCGCGCTGCTGGCCGGACTGATCGCCGCCGTCGGCCTCGCCCTCTCGGGCGGCTTCATCTCGGACAATGCGATGGGCTACTCGGAGGGTCTGGCCACGGCGGTGATCCTGATCGCCGCCGAGCGCCACCTCGACGGCCGGCCGCGCCAGGCGTTCGCGGTCGGCTTCCTGGCCGCCCTGGACCGTCCGGAGATCTGGCTGTTCTGGGGGCCCTACGGTCTGTGGCTCTTCTACAGGGACGCCGGCGCGCGCAAGCTCGTGATCGGCCTGTTCGTGCTGATCCCGATCCTGTGGTTCTTGCCCGAGTACTGGGGCTCGGGTCATTTCCTGCGCGGCGTCAGTCGCGCCCAGCGGCCCCGCGCCAACAGCAACGCGCACGCCAAGTGCCCGTTCTGCGCCGAGCTGGTCAAGAGCGCGTGGCCGACGATCCTGCTGCGGATCAAGGCGGCCGCCGCCGTGCTGGTGATCGTCGTCGGGACGCTGACCTGGCGTGGATGGCGCCGCGAGCGCGCCGCGGCGCTGGCCTCTTCGCAGTCGCACGCCCAGGTCGCGGCCGCGGGGGCCGGGATCGTCGGCCTCGCCTGGTTCGTCTTGATCGCCGTCATGACCCAGATCGGCTTCTCGGGCAACAACCGCTATCTGGTCATCGGCTCAGCGCTGGTGGAGATCTGCGGCGCCGTCGCCTGGGGCTGGGCGGCACAGGAGATCGCCAATCTGGTCCGAGGCGGGCTGGCGCATGGCCGCGCGACCGCGACCGCGACGGTGGCCCGGGCCTCGGGCTGGGCCGGGGCGGTGATCGCCGCCGCGGCGTTCGTGTTGCTGCCGGGCTGGATCGGCCCCAACCTGATCAACATTCCGAAGACCCACGGCTCGCTGGTCTACCAGGCCCACCTGCGCGAAGGGGCGGCGGACGTCGTCGCCTCCTACGGAGGGGCCGCGAAGCTGCTGCGTTGCGGGACCGTGATGACCGAGGGCTTCCAGGTCCCGCTGGTGGCGTGGACGCTGGGCATCCACACGATGCAGATCCTGTCTCCACCGCCCGCCGGCGCGCCGCCCGGTCAGGCCATCGGCGAGGACCCCGGACCGGCCCCGAACGTGATCCTTCAGACACGCGCCTCACGCAACCTGACCCGGCTGCCGATCGTCCACAGCTGGCCGACGGTCCCCTACGTCTACGCCGGCCATAACGGTCCGTTCAGACTGTTCACGCATTGCCACGGGTAATCTCGGTGGCGCGATGATCGCCACGAGCTCTCGCTGGGTGGCCTGATGGCCACCGTGACCGCGCCCAATCCGGGCGCAAGCGCCCCGCCACCAGGTCTTCCCGTCGCACCCCGGCTGCCGGTCCGCCTGCAGCGAGTTCCGACCTGGCTGTGGATCAGCGGTGGCCTGATGGCGCTGATGGCGCTCTCGGCCTTTCTGCACTCGCGCTACATCGGTGGCCAGTTCTGGATGGACGAGGCGATCACCACCGGCGTCTCGCTGCACAAGCTGAGCGCGATCCCGGGCGTCCTGCGCCACGACGGAAACCCGCCGCTGTACTACATGCTGCTGCACATCTGGATCAGCCTGTTCGGCTCCTCCGAGACGGCCACCCACTCCTTGTCGCTGCTGTTCGGCGTGCTCACGATCCCGATCGGCGGGTGGGCCGGCTGGACGCTGTTCGGACGGCGCGCCGGGATCATGGCCGCGCTGCTGTTCGCGTTCAACGCGTGGCTGACCGCCTACGCGCAGGAGACGCGGATGTATGAGCTGATGGGCCTGCTCGGGGTGATCGCCACCGCAGGCTTCGTGCACGGGTTCGTGTATCGCCGGCGCAAGTTCCTGTTCCTGTTTGCCGCCACGCTGACGCTGATGCTGTACACGCATTCGTGGGGTACGTTCTTCTTCGCCGGCTCGGCGATCTCGCTGATCCCGACGCTGTTGGCCACCGATGACCGGCGGGGCCTGCTGCGCGACGCGGCGATGACCTTCATCGGCGCCGGAATCCTGTACCTGCCCTGGGTGCCCAACCTTCTCTACCAGGTCGCCCATACCGCCGCGCCCTGGGATTCCGCGCCGCGGCTGGGCGCACCGGTCCAGATCTCGCGTGACCTGCTCGGCGGTGACCGGATCACGATGGCGCTCGTGCTCGCGGCCGCGATCGGGCTTGCTCCGCTGCTGACGCGCGCCCACCGCCGCACCCGCGAGTGGGCCACGCTTTGGACGCTGATCGCGCTCCCGGTGGCGACGCTGGGGTTGGCCTGGATCTCCTCCCAGGTCACGCCGGCCTGGGCGTCGCGCTATTTCGCCCCGGTCCTGGGCGCGCTGTTGCTGCTGGTCGCGTGGGGGTGCGCGCGGGCCCGCGTGGTCGGATTGGTGGCCATCGGACTGGCGGTCTTGTTCCTGGCCAATCCCTCCGCCTACACGCCGCAGTACAAGAGCGACCTGCGTGACGTGGCCGGAGAGCTCGGCCCGCTGCTGCGCCCGGGCGCCCTGGTCGTGGTCGGCCAGCCCGAGGAGACGACGCTGGCCTGGTACTACCTGCCGGCCGGCCTGCGGTTTGCCAACACCTCCGGTGCCGTCGCCGATCCTCGGTACATGAACTGGGTCGATGCGCTCAAGCGGCTCAAGGACACCAACCCGCAGGCGACGCTCGGAGCGCTGGTCGCCGGCCTCAAGCCCGGCCAGCAGCTGCTCTACGTGCGTCCTCTGACCGAAGGGGCCCAGAACTGGCAGGCGCCGTGGACACAGCTCGTGCGCCGAAGGTCCGCTCAATGGGGTCAGATCCTGACCAGCGACGTCGCCGCCGGGACGCTGAGGACGGTCGCCTCGGCACCGCACCACTACCGGGGCGCCTGCTGCGTGGCCAACAGCGCCTTGCTCTACCAGAAGGCCTCCCAGTAGCGCTCGCCGGGCCATTCTTGGTCGCCCCGCCGACGACCTATTCGCACTCCATGAGCACCGCCGCCCCCCACCGCCCACTCGCCTCGCTGCTGCACACGCCCCCGGTGGCCGACTTCCATGCCCCGGCCTGGTTTGACCGCTTGCCCCGCCGGCTCAGCACCGGCGCAGTGCTGGTGGTGCTGCTCGCGGTGTCGGCGCTGATCCGCTCCCGGACGCTGGGCGGAGAGCTGTGGTTCAACGAGGCGCTCGCCACCGGAATCGCCTCGCATTCGCTGAGCGCGCTGCCCGGTGTCCTGCGCCACGGCGGCTCCTCGCCGCTGTACTACGTGCTGCTGCACTTCTGGATCGGCGCCTTCGGCTCCAGCGAGGCCGCCACCCACTCGTTGTCGCTGCTGATCGCTCTGGCGACGATCCCGGTCGCCATGTGGGCCGGGTGGAGCCTGTTCGGTCGGCGCGCCGGCATGTTCGCGGCGGTGCTGTTCGCGTTCAGCTCGTTCTTGACCACCTTCGCCCAGGAGACCCAGCTCTATGGGCTGATCGTGCTGCTCGGCCTGCTGGCAATGACCGGGTTCCTGCACGGCTTCGTGTACCGGCGCCGGCGGTTTTTGTGGCCGTTCGGGGCCGCGCTGACCCTGATGCTCTACACGCAGGGCACGGCGCTGCTGCTCTGGGCCGGCGCAGCGGCCGCGCTGATCCCGGTCTACCGGTCCTCCGACGACCGACGCGGAATTTTGCGTGACGCCGGGATCTGCTTCGGGGTCGCGCTGATCCTGTATCTCCCGTGGCTGCCCACGACGATCTATCAGATCGCTCACGCGACCTCGCCGTGGCACTACACGCCGCTGCTCGGCGCCGCCGTCCCGACGGACCTGCTCGGCTCAGACCGCATCGACGTGACGCTGCTAATCGCCGCACTCGTCGGCCTGATTCCGCTGATCACCGGGCCCAATCGCCGCACTCCGACCTGGACGGCGATCTGGGTGCTGATCACCCTGCCGGCTGTCGGCCTGGCCCTCGCGCGGGCGTCGACCCTGGTCGCCCCGGGTTGGGCTTCGCGGTACTTCGCCTCGTTGGTCGCGCCGGTGCTGCTGCTGGCCGCGTTCTCCTGCGCGCGAGCGCGCGTGGTCGGGCTGGCGGCGGTCGTGCTCTGCGTTGCCTTCTTGGCCGACCCCGCGTCATTCGCGCCCCAGTACAAGAGCGACATGCGTGACGTGGCCGGAGAGCTCGGCCCGCTGCTGCGCCCGGGCGCCCTGGTCGTGGTCGGCCAGCCCGAGCAGACCACCCTGGCCTGGTACTACCTCCCGGCGGGCCTGCGGTTTGCCAGCACCTCCGGTGCCGTCGCCGACCCGCGGTACATGAACTGGACCGGGGCCCTGGCCCGCCTGCAGAGGACCAGCCCGCAGGCGACGCTGGGAGCGCTGGTTGCTAGTCTCAAGCCCGGCCAGCAGCTGCTCTACGTGCGTCCTCTGACCGAAGGAGCCCAGAACTGGCAGGCACCGTGGACACAGCTCGTGCGACGACGGTCAGCTCAATGGGGTCAGATCCTGACGAGTGACGTCACCGCCGGGACGCTGAAGACGGTCGCTGGGGCACCGCACAACTATCGAGGCGCCTGCTGCGTGGCCGACAGCGCGCTGCTCTACCAGAAGGCCTCCTAGGACACCGAGACGATGACCGAGATCAATCCACCGCAGACCACCCAGCCGGGCCTGACGATCACCCCGGAGCACCCCGTCGTCGTGCTCGGCGCCGGACCGGCCGGGCTCACCGCGGGCTATCTGCTGGCCAAGCAGGGCCAGCCCGTGATCGTGCTCGAGTCCACCGATCAGATCGGGGGCCTGGCGCGGACCGAGGTTCGGGACGGCTACCGCTTCGATCTCGGCGGCCATCGCTTCTTCACCAAGGTCAAGGAGGTCGACGACCTCTGGCACGAGATCATGAAAGAGGAGTTCCTCAAGCGCCCGCGTCAGAGCCGGATCTACTGGAACGACAAGTTCCTGGAGTATCCGCTGCAGGGGATGGACGTGATCCGCAAGCTTGGCCCGGTCGAGCTCGCGCGATGCATGGCCTCGTATCTATACGCCGCGGTCAAGCCCAAGGGGCGCGAGGACACCTTTGAGCAGTGGGTCTCCAACCGCTTCGGCAAGCGGCTGTATCAGCACTTCTTCAAGACCTACACCGAGAAGCTGTGGGGGGTCTCGACCGACGAGATCCGGGCTGAGTGGGCCGCCCAGCGGATCAAGGGACTGTCGTTCTTCAGCGCGGCCAGGGCGGCGTTCTTCGGCAACGAGGGCAACAAGATCAAGTCCCTGATCTCCGAGTTCAACTACCCCCGCTATGGACCGGGACAGATGTGGGAGCAGATGGCGGCCGACATCCGCGAGCACGGTGGCGAGGTGCGCTTGAACGCGCCGGTCACCCGGCTGCGGATCGAGGGCGGCCGGGCGCTCGAGGTGGTGGCTGGCGGCGAAACTCTGGTTCCCTCGCACGTGATCTCCTCGCTGCCGCTGCGCACGACGGTCGGGATCGCCGAGCCCGAGGCTCCCGGTGACGTGCGCGACGCCGCGCGTGGTTTGCGCTACCGAGACTTCCTCACCGTGTCACTCGTGCTCACCGGCGATGATCCCTTCCCCGATAACTGGATCTACATCCATCAGCCGGGGGTCAGGGTGCTGCGGATCCAGAACTTCCGCTCCTGGAGCCCATGGATGATCCCCAACAAGACCGACTCCTCGCTGGGGATGGAGTACTTCTGCTTCGAGGGTGACGATCTCTGGAGATCGTCCGATGACGAGCTGGTCGAGCTTGCCAAGGCCGAGATCGAGAAGCTCGGCCTGGCCAAGGCGGCCAACGTCAAGTTCGGCTTCGTCGTCCGCGTCCACAAGGCGTATCCGATCTACGACGTCGAGTACGGCGAGCGGGTGGCCACGATCCGCCGCTGGCTGGACGGGATCGGCAACCTGACCCAGGTCGGCCGCAACGGCCTGCACCGCTACAACAACTCCGATCACTCGATGCTCACGGCGATGCGGGCGGTCGACAACCTCCTGCTGGGCACCCATCACGACATCTGGGCGGTCAACGTCGAGAGCGTGTACCACGAGGAGGACACCGAGGTCGAGGATCCCTACCGGAGCCCGCCCTCGACGCCGGCGATGGAGCAGCCGCTCGCCTCAGAGCGGTGACCGCCGGTCCGGATTTCACGCGCCGGCTGGGCGCCCGCCGCGCCGGCGCTCAGCGTATCGGTGCGCTGACGGCGGCGTTGCTGCTGGCCGGGCTCGGGCCGACGTCGGCGCTCGCCGCGACGACGAGCAGTCCCTCCCGGGGGAGCGGCTCCACGCCGGGGAGCAGCTCCGCGTCCCCGAGCAGTCCCGTGCCCACGAGCAGCTCTACGGCCCCCGCTCTTTCCCCGACTGCGAGCGGTCCGCTCAGCCCGGGTGTCCCCATCGCGCCGGCCACATCCACGGCGAGTCCAACTCCGACGATCGGGGCCACGAGCTCCACCGGCACGTCGGGCTCGAGCAGCCTCTCGGGCGGCGGCGCGGTGGTGGTCGCCGCCGGCGCGGCGGTGATCCTGGTGGGGATCTCGTTTTTCATCTGGTACGACGCTCGTCGCCGAGCCCCGACCAAGGCCTCCGGCGGCAGCGGAGACGACGGACGCGCCGGGGCCACCTCCAAGCCGCGTCCCAAGTCACGCAAGCCGAGCCCCGCCGAGCGGCGCCGGCGCAAGCGCGGCCGAGCCCGGCGCTGACCGCGGCCGCTCACGCTCAGCGGAGCTTGCCCTTGGCCCGGAGCAGCTGACGCTCCACGGTCCGTGGCGTGGCGCCGGTGCGCTCGGCCATCTCGGCGTAGCTGAGCCCGAGCCCTTGCAGCCAGACCAGCCGCTGCTGGCGTTCGCTCAGCGTCGCGATCGCGGCTAGACGATCGCGCTGGCTGACCAGCTCCTCGAGCGGGGGAGGAGGCGCTGTCCACGCCGGCTGCGCCACCTGTCCTGGAAGTTCCTCGTAGGGCCGCTCGCGCCCCTCCCGCGCGAGCAGCTTCAGTGCTTCGCGGATCGCCGTCGTGGCCAGCCAGGCGAGCGCGGTCTCGCGTCGTATCCGTTCGCGGTCGCGCACCAGCCGGCTCCAGGCGACCTGACAGGCATCCTCGACGATCGGCTCCGGTACCCGCACACGCCGACGAACGATCTGACGCAGGCGCTGTTCATATTCGCCGTAGAGCTCGCGGATCGTGTCGCGTTCGGCGTCCATCCGGATCGACTGCAGCAAGACCACAACCATGGTGCGCTCCTCCCTCTTGTTACTAATTGAGTCTAATTCGTTGCGAATCAGCCTAGCATCTCGGCGGATCATTTACTAGACTCAATTAGATTCAATTGGTTCACCAAGAGAGAGGAGTTGCAGATGCTGGTCAGGTTCATCGCGGCTGAAGCCGTCTCGGCCCACCCAGATGTCAATGGGCTGCCGGGCAGCAACGTCCTGCAGCAGCTGGTCAACGGCGCCGAGGCATGGTCGCTGGCGATCACGCTGCTGGGGGCGTTCATCGGCGCCGGCCTGTGGGCCGTGGCCTCCCACAGCAACAACCACCACTACGCGGCACGCGGCCGGATGGCTGCGCTGGTCTCCGCCGCCGCGGCGCTGGTCGTCGGCGCCGCACCCGGGCTGGTCAACTTCTTTGTCCACCTGGGAGCGCAGGCCCGGTGATGCCGCGTGGGATTAGAACGGCTGCCTTGCTCGTGGTGGTGGTGACGCTCGGCTGCTGCGCCGCCCCACCGCCGGCCGCAGCGACCAACCTTGCCAAGCCGATCTGCTCGCTGGCGGGGCTGGTCAGCCCCCTGGCCGGCAAGATCTGCACCGTCGGCGCCCATCCGGGGCGACTGGTCGGAGCCGGCAAGAAGCTGCTGGGCGGCCACCTCGGAGGCGCCGTGAATTCCCTGCTGGGCGACGGCGCCAGCGGCACGACCAGGACCGCGGCCACGGTCGCGGGAATCGCGGCGATCGCCGCCTCGGCTGTCGCGGGAGCGCGCTTCGCGATGCACGAGACCGCTCAGGTGATCTCATCGACCACCCGTCCGCAGCTCCAGAGCACCTGGTTCTCGACCGCCTACTGGCGCATGGCCGGGATCTCTGCGCTGCTCACCCTGCCGTTCTTGTTTGCCGCGGCGATTCAGGCGCTGTTGCGCTCCGAGCTCGCGCTGCTCTGGCGGGCCGCGTTCGGATATCTACCGCTGGGACTGCTGGCCGTCGCGATCGCGGCGCCGGTCACCATCCTGCTGCTGTCGGCCTCTGACGAGATGTCAAGCCTCGTGTCGTCAGCGTCCGGCGGCGCGGATACCGACTTTCTGATCAAGGTCGGCGCCGGCGCCGGCGGGCTGAGCCTGATCTCGCGGTCGCCGTTCATCGCCTTCGTGGTCGGGTTGCTGACGATCGCGGCCACGGTCACCCTGTGGATCGAGCTGCTGGTTCGCGCGGCGGCCGTGTACGTGATCGTCCTGATGCTGCCGCTGTTCTTCGCCGCGCTGGTGTGGCCGGCTCGCCGAGTGTGGGCGGTGCGGGCAGTCGAGCTCCTGGTCGCGCTGATCCTGTCGAAGTTCACGATCGTGGCTGTGCTGTCGCTCGGCGGCGCCGCGCTCGGCCACACCACGGTCCCGAGCTTCACTTCGATGCTCGCCGGGACGACGCTGATCCTGCTGGCCGCGTTCGCGCCCTGGGCGCTGCTGCGGATCCTGCCGCTGCACGAGCTGGCCGCCGGGGCCGCCGCCGGTCTGCACCACGAGCCTAATCAGCGGCTCGCTTCCGCCCTGTTCGGCGGAGCCGAACACGCGGTCGCCGCGCACGAGCTGGCGTCGGCCAAGTCCGAGGTAGCGGACGATGGTGCCGCCGTCGCCACCATGCGCCGGCTCTCTGCGCAGGGGTCAGACGAGCGCGACGACGGCGAGGGGGCTGCGCGCGGCCAGGTCTCTGCCGATGATGGGCCCGGGACCGGTGATGGATCCGTTGTGCCGGTCGCGGCGGGTGACGCACCCCCGGCCGGACAGCCGGTGACCGGACTCCTGGAGCCCGGAGATGCGGTGGCCGAGGAGGCGGTGACCGGAGCGACGGCGGCCGAGGAGGCGGCGGCGGCCGGAGCGGCAGGGGCCGGAGGGGCGGCGGATGGCGCGTCCGCCGGGGCTCTGGCGACCGCGGCCGCGTCACAGGCCGGCGGCGGCATGGACAAGCGCCGCCCCGGCATGGCTGAGATGTGGCAGGAGGAAAACGGAAACTGGCAGCAGCTCCACGTCGGGCAGGGAGCTGAGGAGACGATTGGGCCGATCACCTGGCTCAACGACCAGCCCCCGGGCGGGATCGGCGGCCCGGCGGGCGAGAACAGCGCGCCTGCGAGCGAGAACAGCGGGCCCCCGAGCGAGGCCGGCGAGAACAGCGCGCCTGCGAGCGAGGCCGGCGCCACCGCCTCGCCGCGTTCCCGCGGCGGCGAGGATCATGACCGGCTCCCGCCGGGCCAGGAGCCAGACGGAGGTCGGCTGTGAGTGAACGGCGCCTGACCTACACGTTCGGACCGCTCGAACGGCGTGGGATCCTCGGCCCGGTCCGAGCCGGCCAGGTGGCGACCGTGGCCGCCGGGGCGCTCGCGGCCGTGGTCGCCCTGGACCGCTCGCCGTCGGCCGGCGGTGCCGTGCTCGCGATCGCACTCTTGGCCGCCGCCCTGGCCGTGGGCTTTGCCCCTCTCGGGGGGCGAACGGCACAGGAATGGGCGCCCGTGGCGATCTCGTTCATGGGCCGCCGAGCTCTGGGTCGCTCACGCTTCGTCTCCGGGGCACCGCTGGGCGGATTTCGCGGCGCCAGCGACCCGAGGGTCGGACACCGTGGCCTCGACGGACCGGCGCCGGCGCCGCCCGGCACGCTGAACGGCGTGCGGATCGCCGAGGTTGCCTATCGCGACCGTCCGATCGGCGCCCTGTCGGAGCGAGCGGGACGACGCCTGACCGCGGTCCTGGCCTGCCGCGTCTTGGCCTTCTCACTGCTCGATCCCGAAGCTCAGGAGCGCCGCCTGGCGCGCTGGGGCCTGGTGCTCTGCACCGCGAGCGGCTCGGCGATCAGCCGACTGCAGTGGATCGAGCGCACGGCTCCCGCCCAGGGCGACGAGCTCGTTCGGTGGCTACACGCCGAGCGCGACCCCGCGGTTCCGTTGCGCGGGACGCCGATGATCGAGTCCTACCTCGAGCTGATCGGTACCACCGCGAAGGTGACCCAGGAGCACGAGATCCTGCTCGCCGTGCAGATCGACGGACATCGCGTGCGCGAGCGGGGCTCCGGCGCCATCGCCGCGGCACTCGTGCAGGAGACCGAACGGGTCGCGCGGGGGCTGGAGGCCGCCGAGGTAAACGTCCTCGGCGCGCTCAGCGCCGGGCAGCTGGCCCGCACCCTGAGGACCGCCTTTGACCCCTACGCCCGGACCGAGCTAGCCGGGCTGGAAGCGGCCGACCCACAACGTGACGGGCTCGCCGAGCCCGCGGCCTGGCCGCTCGGCGCGCGCGAGGCGTGGGATCATTATCAATCCGACGGCGCGCTGCACGCGACGTACTGGATCGGAGCCTGGCCTCGCGTCGAGGTCTCGGCGATGTTCATGGACGCGCTGCTGGGTCACTCGAGCGCGGTTCGAAGCGTCGCGGTGACCTTCGAGCCCCTCCCGGCCGAGCGGTCCACCCGCGAGGTCGAGGCCGCGATCACCCGTGATCGCGCCGATCGTGAGCTGCGGGCGCGGTTTGGCCAATCGGAGACCGCGCGTCAGCGCCAGGCCTGCGAGGCGACCGCCCGGCGCGAAGCCGAGCTTGCCGCCGGCCACGGGGAGGTGCGCCTGAGCGGGTTCGTGACCGTCTCGGGCCGAGACGACGAGGATCTGCGGCGGGCGTGTGCCGAGGTGCTCGACCACGCGGCCCGGGCTCGACTGGAGCTGCATCGGCTCTACGGCCAGCAGGCCGACGCGTTCACGTTCACGCTGCCGCTGTGCCGGGGGCTGCGGTGAGCGGGCGAGCCGCCCACCGACCCGGTCATCGCTGCACCACCCGTAACGCGCAGTCGGTCTACCCGTTTATCAGCGCGGGGGGACTGAGTGGTCGCGGGGTGTTCGTCGGGCGCGATTCGAGCGGCGGAGCGTTCTGCTTTGACCCGTGGGTCCTGTATGGCGAGGGGCTGCTCGACGATCCCAACGTGATCGTGCTGGGCAAGCTCGGTCAGGGCAAGAGCGCACTGGTCAAGACGCTGCTCTGGCGGATGCTGCTCTTCGGCCGTCGCGCGTTCGTGCTTGACGTCAAGCGTGAGTACGGGCCGTTGTGCGAAGCGGTCGGAGTGCAACCGATCTCACTGGTCCCGGGGGCTGGGATACGCCTGAACCCGCTCGCCTCTCGGCCTGAGGAGCACGCCCAGCTGGAGCTGCTGCGCGCGGTGACCGTGACCGCGATCGGCGGTCCGCTGACCCAGGTCGAGGCCGGAGCCCTACGTGAGGCCCTGCGCCGGGTTCGCGAGCGCGGCGGCGGCGGCGGCGGCGGCGAGCCGACCCTGCCCGAGATCGCGGCGGTGCTGTTCGAACCCACAGGGGAAATGGCCGCCGCACTGCAGACCAGCCCCGAGCGCCTGGCGGCCGACGGCCGACGGGCCGCGCTGGGCCTGCAGGACCTGTGCGAGGGACCCCTGCGGGGGATGTTCGACGGACCCACCACCCCGGGACTGGATCTCGACGCCCGGCTGCTGGTGCTCGACCTGCACGCCGTTCGGGACTCGCCTGCAGTCGGAATCCTGATGGCCTGCGCGAGCGCCTGGATCAGCGCGCTGCTGGCCCGCACCGCTCACCGGCCGGGGCGCGAGCGCCTGATCAACGTCGCCGACGAGTCGTGGAAGATCGTCCAGCACACCGGCCTCGGCGAGTGGTTTCAGTCCAACTTCAAGCTGGCCCGCCAGTTCGGGGTGATGAACCTGGTAGTGCTGCACAAGCTCGCCGACCTGCAGGCCGCCGGCGACGCCGGCTCACGCGCGGCGCGGATCGCCGAGGGCCTGCTGGCCGATGCCTCGACCCGGATCGTCTATCACCAGGACGACTCGCAGGTGCCGCTGACCCGGGCCCTGCTCGGCCTGTCGACCTCAGAGGCCGACCTGATCTCGATGCTCGGATCCGGTCAGGCCCTGTGGCGCGTGGGCACGCGGTCGTTCGTCGTCCAGCATTACCGCTCGCGCATCGAGACCCGGATGACCGACACCGACACCGGTATGAGCACCACCGACGCAACGGCACGCGGTCGATGAGCCAGCGGTCCGGCAGCGGACCTTCGGACGGCGCGATGGTGGCGCTGGTCGGGCTGGCGCTGGCGCTGGTCCTGATGCTCTGGCTGTGGGGCGGCATCGCCGGGGCGCTGTTCGGCGGCGGCTGGCCGCCGGTCTCGGCCGATCAGCTGCTCGGCGTTCTGATCCGTCTGCCCGGCCGCCTGGCCAGCCCGGCCGGGGCGTGGCCCCCAGGGGACCGGAAGCTGCTGCCCGGCCCTTCCGGCTGCTACGCCGCGTTGGCACTGCTCGCGGGCGCCGTCGCCGCCGCGGGCGCTGTCGCGACGCGGATCGGGCTCGTCTCGGCGCTGCGTCGCGGCTCACCCGGGGCGAGGTGGGCCAGCCTCGGGGACCTGCGCCGTCTGAGCGGTCGCTCCCGTGGTGACCGGCTGGCCCTCGGTCGCTACCGCGGTCGTCTGCTGGCCGCCGAGCAGCGCCACGCGCTGGTGGCCTTCGGCCCACCGCAGTCGGGCAAGTCCGCCGGGCTGGCGGTTCCGGCCCTGCTGGAGTGGGATGGCCCGGCCGTTGCCTCATCGATCAAGACGGATCTGCTGGCCAGCACGCTGGCCCGCCGCCAGGCGCTCGGACCCGTGTTCGTGTTCGACCCGTTCGGCCTTTCGGGCTCGCCGTCCCATACCTGGTCACCGCTCGCCGGCGCCCGAACCTGGGACGGGGCGCTCGAAATGGCCTGGCGCCTGGCCGCGGCCGGAGAGCTTGACCAGCGCGGCGTCGAGGGCGGTGACTTCTGGGCGGTCGCCGCCGAGCAACGGCTGGCGCCGCTGCTGTTCACCGCGGCGGCCACGGCGGCGACGATGGATGACGTCGTTCGCTGGACCTACGGCCAGGGCTCGCGACACCTGTACGAGTCGGTCTCGCGGCTGACCGGCTCGGCACGCGACGAGCATGAGCTCGAAGGCGCCCATGCCGCCTACGACGCGCTGCGGGCGTTCGAGTCTCAGGCCGATCGCACCCGCACCTCGATCGAGGCGACCGCGCAGGCGCTGCTGCGCGGCTACCGCTTTGCTCGCGTGCTGCGGTCGGCAAGCTCGTGTGAGATCACGCCGGACCGGCTGCTGGATGAGCGCGCGACCCTCTACCTGATCGGCGACGCCAAGGCGTCAAAGCTGCTGCGACCGATATTCCTCGCGCTGCTGTCGGAGATCGTCGATCGTGCCTACGAGCGGGCGACGCTGGCCGGAGGGCGCCTCGAGCTGCCACTGCTGCTGTGCCTGGATGAAGCCGGAAACGTCGCCCCGCTGCCCAACCTGGCCGAGATCGCCTCCACGGCGCCGAGCCACAACATCCAGCTGGTATCGATCTTTCACGATCTGGCCCAGGCACGCAGCCGCTATGGCGGCCAGGCCGAAACCGTCGTCAACAGCCATCGGGCGCGGATGCTGCTCCCCGGAGTGGCGGATCTCGACACCCTGCGCTACTTCGCCGGCCTGGTCGGCGACCAGGACGCGCGGGAGACCAGCCGCACCACCGGCGTCGGCGGCTCGAGTCAGACCAGCGGTCGGCGCCGACAACCGCTCGTCGCCCCCGAGGCGCTGCGCCAGCTTCCAGAGGGCCACGCGCTGCTGCTCTACGGTCGCGTACCGCCGGCCGTGGTGAGGCTGCGAATGTGGTTCGCCGACCGGCGTCTGCGAAAGCTGGCGGCGGCGTGAGCCGGCCGCCGGGCGAACTGAAACCCGAGGGCTGCGATCGATCGCAGGCGGCGTGAACGGGCAGGAATCCAGCGGCTGGGACGAAGTCGGACCCGATGACGAGCTCGGGGACGATGACGGCCGGCGCTGGCCACTGACTTGGCTCGGGCTGGACCCGCGTGGGCGGTGGCTGTGGTTCGAGCGGCTGTGGACTGACGTGGGCGCACTGCGCGAGCGCTACCGGCTCGCGGTTCGGTCAGGCTGGTGGGAGGACCAGGTGCAGGTCGAGACGCTGGCCGCCCTGGCCGCCTGGACTGAGCGCTATGACTCGGGCGAGTGGGACGATCCGGCGGGAAAGCTCGGGTTGTTGTTTGACCTCGAGCGGGTCACCGCCCTGCTGCGTGACGGGCGCGATCCGTTTCACCCCGAGCGCGATCGGACGGCCTTCGTGCGTCACCTGATCGAGATCGGTGGCCAGCCGCCGCCGGGCAGGGGGCCGCCGCCGTAGGTCCAGCTCGACACAATCTGGCGATGGTGAACGATGACGCACGCGCAGCTCTCCCTGACCCAGCGGCCCCTGGCGGTCGGGAGCGAACCTTTCCCCTCGGCGCGACGGTGACGCTCGAGCAGCTGGATCGCGACCCCCACCCGGCGCTCGCGCGGCTGCGCGAGCAAGAACCGGTGTCCTGGCTGGGCAGCCTCGGTGGCTGGCTGGTCACTCGGCACGACCTCGCGCAGGCGGCGATGCGCGACTGGCAGACGTTCACCGTCGACGACCCCCGCTTCTCGACCGCCCAGGTGATCGGGCCGAGCATGCTCAGTCTCGACGGCGAGCAGCACGCGCGTCATCGCACTCCGTTCGTGGGGCCCTTCCGGCCGGCCGCGGTGAGTGAGCGCTTCGCTGATCTGGCCAGCTTCGAGGCGCACCAGCTGATCGATGCATTTGCGGCGGCGGGCCGGGCTGAGCTGCGACAGGGATTCGCCGGACCGATGTCGGCCGCGATCGTCACGCGGGCGTTGGGACTCGGGGGCGAAGAGGTCGGCAAGGTCCTGGCCTGGTATGAGTCGATTGTCGCCTCGGTGACCGAGATCACGGCCGGACGCGGGCCGACGGCGGCCGGTCAGTCGGCATATAGCGGCCTGCGCGAGCGACTGGGGACGGTGACTCGGGCCGGCGATCGTTCCTCGTTGCTGTCCAGCGTCGCTGCCGACTCATCGCTGTCGGAGGACCAGATCGTCGCCAACGCGGCGGTGCTGCTTTTCGGCGGGATCGAGACGACCGAAGGGATGATCGCCAATGCCACCTTGATGCTGTTGGCCCGGCCGGAGGAACTCGCGCGCGTCGGGGCCAATCCGACGGCCCTCGGCGCCGCGATCGAGGAGTCGCTGCGCCTCGAGCCGGCCGCGGCCGTGATCGATCGGTACGCGACCGTCGACGTTCGGCTCGGCGGCGCGGCGATCGGGCGCGGAGAGCTGGTCCGGATCTCGCTCGCCGCCGCCAACCGCGACCCAGCCGTGTTCGCCAAACCGGATGAGTTCGATCCGCGCCGCTCGCGGCGGGGAAACGTCGCCTTCGCGCAAGGGCCGCATGTGTGCGTGGGTGTGCACCTGGCCCGGCTCGAGGCACGGGCCGCGCTGACCGCGCTGTTCGGTCGCCTACCGGACCTGGCGCTCGATCCCGAGCGGACGGCGGAGATCCGCGGGCTCGTATTCCGCAAGCCGCCGCGTCTGGACGCGGTGTGGAGCAGCTAGTCGTCTGAACAGATCGTCTCGCCTACTCCCGGCGGGGCGCCGAGACCTCGCCCGCTCAGCCATCGCGTCGAGCATTGCCCCACATGCGGTTCCGGCAGTGACTGTAATGCTTATCCGATCCCGGGTTGACAGTCAGGTCTGGGTGGTTTCTTGAAGCGCTGGGAAACGCACACCGGTCCGTAGGCATCTTCGCCGCGGCGCAGCGCCTCCGCAAGCAGAGGCCTGAAGTCGGCTAGATCATCGAGAGGCCTGGCGGCCGACGCGTTGCTCAAGCGATGGCGCCACCTCCCGCCGGTTGACCCGGTCGCGATGAGACACCGGGAGCAGCCGGTTGGTGTGTCATGGTTGACTGCAGTCGTGGATCGCGAGCGACGTTTGGTTTTCGGTGAGGTCGCCGAGCTCTATGACGAGTATCGGCCGAGCTACCCGTCGAGGCTGGTCGAAGACCTCGTTGAGATGGCCGAGCTTGACGGCGCTCGACCGGTGCTCGAGGTAGGTGCGGGTACGGGCAAGGCGACGTGCATGTTCGCTGCGCGTGGCATTCCCGTGACGGCCGTCGAGCCAAGCGCGGCAATGGCGGCGGTCGCTCGGCGAGCCTGCGCAGACCATCCCGGTGTGCTTATCGAAGTGGACGACTTCGAGAACTGGGATGCGAGCGGGCGAACTTTCCCGCTCGTGTTCGCCGCGCAGTCCTGGCACTGGGTTCAGGCCCCCGTAGGATTCGCAAAGGCGGCGCGGGTGCTAACCACACGCGGGCTGCTGGCCGCCTTTTGGAACCGGCCAGCTTGGCCCGAGGCGCGAGCGCGCGAGGCGCTCGCTGCCGCCTACCGCCAGGCCGCGCCGTTATTGGACGCTGCTGATGATCCGATGCATCCCGACTACCGGTTCGAGGTTGGTGACGAGGACTGGGTCGAGCCCGTCGCGAGGACAGACGGTCTCAGCGAGCCGGAGGTTCGGTGCTACCCGTCGATGCAGATGTATTCAAGCGATGCCTATGTTCGGCTCCTCACGACCCACTCAGCCGTCCGCCTAATGCCGGACGGACACCGAACGGCGCTGTTGGACGCCGTCGCGTGCGCCATTGCGTTACAGGGAGGCACCATTGAGCTACCGCTGCGCACCCGGCTCTGCCTCGCTCGGCGGTGCGAGACGTAGCCCACGCGATTGGTCAGTCAGCTGTCGCGATCCTCAGACGGTCACAGCTCGATCGCTCCTGCTCCTTGCCAAACTCAGTCTGCGCCGGCCGTCGCGGCCAGACCTATGTTGCGTCGACAGCAAGGGCTTCGATTCGCGCACAGCGGTTATCGACGGGCTGTGCCCAAGCAGTCGCGTCCCATCCAAACGGCGACTTCGAGACAACCGCTTCGGACGAGGACGAGGTGTCTGAACACGCTCCTCGCTCGCTGCTGCGCTTGGCGCCAAGTCGGTTCGCGCAACCCGCGCCTGGCGAGCGAGGTTGCGGTCACGCGCGGCGCTCTCAGCCCCGGTCGCGCTCGATCATCACCGAGGTGGCCTTGACGGTCGCCGTCGCCTGCACCCCGGGCACCAGGCCCAATTCCTCGATCGAGTCCCGCGTCACCGCCGCGGTGATCAGAAACGGCCCGGCTTCGATCTCCACCAGCGCCATCACGCCGTCGACCTCCACCGAGCGCACGGTGCCGGTGAGCCGATTGCGCGCCGACAGATGGACGCCGGTGACGTGACGCTGCTGGCGCCGGCGGCTCAGCCGCTGCACCTCCGCCGCCGAGACCATCCGGCGGTTGCGCTCGTCCCTGACCGTCCGCATCTTGCCCGTCCGGTCCCAGCGCCTGAGCGTGTCAGGGCTGACGCCGATCGCGCCGGCCGCTTCGCCGAGGGTCAGGTTCGCCTGCATGCTGAGGGCAAGGATGACAGAGGCCGGGGCGCCGCTCCCGGCCCGGGCGGTCGCGAGCGCCGCTCTCGGCGCGGCCGGCCGCGCTTTACTAAGGCACCCGATCGATCAAGGAGACCAGATGAAGCTCAGCGCCCGAAACCAACTCAACGGAACGGTGTCGGAGATCAGCCGCGGCGAGGCGATCGCCAACGTCGTGATCGACGTCGGCGGCCAGCGCCTGGTGGCGTCGATCACCGTCGAGGCGGTCGACGAGCTGGAGCTTGCGGAGGGCAGCCCGGTGACGGCGATCGTCAAGGCCTCCGACGTGATCGTCGCGGCCCAATAGTCATGGCCCTCAGCGCACGCCATCCGCAAAGGCAGCACAACCGGCCGCTGAGCCTCCCGCACCACCAGCTCACCGACGCCGAGATGCCGATCGACTCCCTCGCTGCCGACGGCGTCGGCGCCGACGCCGCCTACGAGTTGATCCAGTCTGAGCTGCTGCTCGACGGCCAGGCGAGGCTGAACCTGGCCACGTTCGTGACCACCTGGATGCCGTCGGTCGGCGCCCGGCTGATGGCCGAAACGGCCGATAAGAACATGATCGACAAGGACGAGTATCCGCAGACGGCGGAGCTCGAATCCCGGTGCGTCAACATCCTGGCCGATCTGTGGAGCTCGCCCGAGCACGAGAGCGCGACCGGCTGCTCGACCACCGGGTCCAGCGAGGGCGCGATGCTGGCCGGGATGGCGCTCAAATGGCGCTGGCGAGACCGGATGCGGGCCGCCGGCAAGCCCACCGACCGCCCGAATCTGGTCATGGGCGCAAACGTCCAGGTCTGCTGGGAGAAGTTCTGTCGCTATTGGGAGGTGGAGCCGCGGATGGTGCCGATGGAGGGTGAGACCTACCACCTGACCCCCGAGGGCGCGGTAGAGCAGTGTGACGAGAACACGATCGGGGTGGTGGCGATCCTCGGCTCCACCTTCGACGGCAGCTATGAGCCGGTCAAGGACATTTCCCAAGCACTCGATCGGCTGCAGCAGGACAAGGGGATCGACGTTCCGGTGCACGTGGACGCCGCCTCGGGGGGCTTCGTCGCGCCGTTCCTGGTGCCCGAGCTGGAGTGGGACTTCCGGGTCAAGCGGGTGCAGTCGATCAATGCCTCCGGGCACAAGTACGGGCTCGTCTACCCGGGGGTGGGCTGGGCGGTGTGGCGCGACACGGCCGCGCTGCCCAAGGACCTGGTGTTCGACGTCAACTACCTGGGCGGGAACATGCCCACGTTCACGCTGAACTTCTCCCGCCCCGGCAGCGAGGTGGTGGCGCAGTACTTCATGTTCATGAGCCTGGGTCGCAGCGGCTACACGGCGATGATGCAGAACCTGCAGGCGGTGGCCATGCACCTGGCCCAGGGGATCTCGGAGATCGGCCCCTATCGGCTGCTGTCAGACGGCAGCGAGCTGCCCGTGTTCGCCTTTGCGCTGGCTCCGGAGATCGACAACTACACGGTGTTCGACGTCTCTGACCGCCTGCGCGAATACGGCTGGCTGGTTCCGGCCTATACGTTCCCGGCCAACCGCCAGGACCTGAGCGTGCTGCGGATCGTCGTGCGAGCCGGCATGCACCTGGAGATGGCCGACGTGCTGCTCGGGCACCTGCGCGAGCTGACCAAGCACCTGAGCTCGCAGCAAGCCGGGGCCGTGGACCGCTCCGGCGAGCAGCGCCAGGCGTTCAAGCACTAGTGGCCCCAACGCAACTAGAGGCGTCAGATGGAGGCGGCCAAGTGCCGGCCGGCCGCCTCGATCTGCTTCAGCGTGCTCGCCACGGCGACAGACTGCAGATCGAGCATCCGCGCCCCGAACGCATCCAGCTCACGGGTGCCGACGACGGCGTGACAGGGGACTCCCGCCTGTCGCGCGCGGGTCGCGACCTCGGATACCACCTTGCCGACCAGGCTCTGGCGATCGAGCTTGCCCTCACCGGTCACCACGGCGTGGGCGCCGCGCATCCGGGCGTCGAAGCCGACCGCGTCGAGCACGAACGCGGCGCCCGGCACCAGCTCGGCCCGACACGCCGCCCAAAGCCCGCCTGACAGCCCCCCGGCCGCCCCGGTCATCGGGATCCCCCGCGGGTCGCGGGGCCAGCCGCGCGCCAGCGCGTGCAATCGCTTGGTCAGGCGACGGACCTCGGGTTCGTCGGCCCCCTTCTGGGGTGCGAAGACCCGAGCGGCGTCCTCGAGCGGCGTCCGGACGTCGCAGAGCACGACCAGCTGGACGTTGCCAAGACCGCCCGCGCGCTGGATCGCCTCGATCGCCCCCGCACCGCCGTCGGTGGTGGCGCTCCCGCCGACACCCAGATAGACGGTTCGCGCGCCGGCCGCCACGGCGGCCAGGATCAGCTCGCCCGTTCCGGCCGTGCTCGCCGCGATCGGGTCCCGCTCGGATTCGCCGACCAGCCCGAGGCCGCTGGCCGCCGCCGTCTCCACCAGGGCGACCGACTCGCCGAGCGCGAAGTAAGCCTCGATCGGGCGTCCGAGCGGATCGGTGACGATCGCCGAGTGCGGCTGAGCCCCGAAAGGGACGCACAGCGCGTCAAGCGTTCCCTCGCCGCCGTCGGCCGCTGGGCACAGGTCCACCGGCCGTCCGCCCGCCCGCAGGCCGTCGCCGATCGCCGCCGTGACCTCCGCCGCGGTGAACGTGCCCTTGAACGAGTCCGGCGCGACGAGCACCGTTCGGGGGATCGTCGCGACCGGGTGCACGCTGGCAGTATGGCCCCGCAGCCGTCATCCTGTGAACGCGATGGGCGACTACGCGACGATCGAGACGGCGGGGCGAGAGGTGCGGATCTCCAACCCCCGGAAGGTCTTCTTCCCCGAGCGCGGGATCACCAAGTTAGACCTGGTCAACTTCTACCTCGAGCTGGCCGACCCCCTGATCAACCAGCTGCGCGACCGCCCAACCGTGCTCAAGCGCTTCGTGGACGGCGCCGGGCGCCCGCCGTTCTTTCAGAAGCGCGTCCCGGACTCGGCGCCGGAATGGCTGCAGACCGCGGTCGTGCAGTTCCCCAGCGGGCGCTCGGCTCGGGAGCTTTTGCCCAACGATCCCGCCCATCTCGTGTGGGGGGTCAATCTGGGGGTGATCGACTGGAACCCCTGGCCGGTCCGCGTCCCCGATCTCGATCATCCCGACGAGCTGCGCGTCGACCTCGATCCCACCCCGGAAGCCAGCTGGGATGACGTCCGGCAGGTGGCACTGGTCGCGCGCGAGGTGCTGGCCGACCACGGGCTGATCGGCTTTCCCAAGACCAGCGGCTCGCGGGGGATCCACATCAACGTGCGCATCCACCCCGAGCACGATTTCATCGCGGTCCGCCGGGGCGCGGTGGCGCTGGCGCGCGAGGTCGAACGTCGGGTGCCCGAGCTGGCCACCAGCCAGTGGTGGAAGGAGGAGCGCCACGGCGTGTTCGTCGACTACAACCAGAACGCCCGCGACCGGACCGTCGCCAGTGCCTACAGCGTGCGCCCGACCCCGGACGCGCGGGTATCCACGCCGCTGCGCTGGGACGAGGTGGCCGACGTCGAGCCAGCCGAGCTGCGGCTTGACACCGTGGCCGCCCGAGTCGCGCAACTGGGCGATCCGAGCGCCGAGATCGACCAACACGCCGGTTCGCTGCAGGCGCTGCTGGAGCTCGCCCGGCGCGACGAGGAGGCGGGCCTCGGCGACGCCCCCTGGCCGCCGCACTTCCGCAAGCAGCAGGGGGAGCCCAAGCGGGTGCAGCCGAGCCGCGCGCGCCGGGACCAGAGCGAGCGCTAGACGCTCATCTGCGCCAGTGAGCACTCCTCCGGTGGCTTGTCCTCGCGCCAGCGCAGGATCCGGGTGCCATGCCGGATCCGGCCCTCGCTGACGTGGTCGAAGGTGACCTCGACCACCAGCTCCGGACGCAGGCTGATCCACTCGAGGTCCTTGTCGCTCTTCCAGCGACTCGGATCGCCGTGGCCGCGCTCGCCCGTCTGATACGGCGCCAGCCGTTGCACCAGGGCGCGCTTCTCCGCCGCCCGCAGGCCCGACGAGTGCCCGACCACGTGCAGCTCGCCCTGCGGGGCATACAGGCCCAAGATCAGCGAACCGACCGTCCCCTCCTCCTTACCGGGCCGGTACCCGACGACGACGGCGTCGATCGTCCGCACGCGCTTGACCTTGATCATTGCCGTCCGCTTGCCCGGGTGGTAGCCGGCGGCGAGCTCCTTGGCCACCACGCCTTCGCCGTGCTGAAACCACGGCTCGGTGTCGGCAGGATCCCGAGTCCAGGACGTCAGCCCGACACCGATCGCTGCGAGCTGCTCCAGTCCGCCCCGGCGCTCGGCGAACGGCAGGTTCAGCAGCGACTCATCCTCGCGGGCCAGCAGGTCAAAGGCGACGTAGCGGGCCGGCGTCTGCTCGGCGAGCATCGCGATCCGCGAGGCGGCCGGATGGATGCGCTGCTGCAGGGCGCTGAAGTCCTGCCGGGGGTGGGCGGGATCCGAGTCATCGTCGATCACGATCTCGCCGTCGATCACGTACCGGCCGGCCGGAAAGGACAGCTCGGGGAAATAGCGCCCGAGCGGCTTGGCGCCGCGGGATTGGATCACGAACTCGTCACCGTCGACGAACGCGATCGCCCGAAAGCCGTCGAACTTTGGCTCGTAGGCCCACTGCTCGCCGATCGGCAGCTCCTTGGCGGAGCGAGCGAGCTGAGGCTCGATCGGAGGGTTGAGCGGGAGCGCCAAACTGGGGCCCGATGCTAGCCGCTGAGGTCGCCGTGGGGCGTCAGGCGACCGCTAGGATCGGGCAATGGCGCCCGATCAAGCGACTGTCGCCGAGGAGGAGTATCTCGAGACGCTGTTCTGGCTGTTCGAAGCCGAGCTGCCGATGACCGGTGCCAACCTGGCCCGCGCGATGCAGCTCTCGGCGCCGACCGTGCACGAGATGCTCGGTCGCCTGGAGCGCGACGGCTACATCGCGCGCAGCTCCGGGCGGCCGATCGAGTTCACCCCCGACGGGCGCACCCATGCGGAGCGGATCGTCGGCCGCCACCGGATGATCGAGCGCTTCCTGACCGACACCGTCGGGATTCCGTGGGACGACGTGCACGAGGAGGCCGAGAAGCTCGAGCACGCGATGACGCCGCGCTTCGAAGCCTACGTGCGGGCGGCCGTAGGCGACGCGAAGACCTGCCCGCACGGACATCCGATCCGGGTCGGCGAGCGGATCGACGGCGTTCCGCTGGCCGACTGCGAGGTCGGCGCCCGGGTGAGCATCCTGCGGCTCGAGAACGAGGCCGAGGATCTGCTGCACTACCTGAAGGCCTCCGGCATCGCGCCCGGGATCGAGGGCTCGGTGTCCGCCAACGACGCCGAGCAGGTGCAGGTCCACACCGACGCCGGCGTGTGCACCCTGACGCCGAGCGTCGCCGAGACGGTTTCGGTGATCGCCGATCCATCGCCGCCGCCGCGCACCGCCCTGCCCGAGCAGCTGGTGCTCGGACGCGAGCGCTACGGGCGCTGAGTCACACCCCCAAGCTTGCCCAGCATCCCTGGCTTCGTCAGGCCGCACGCGCCGGTGAACCGGCCTCGCGGTACGCATCGGCCAGCCGCTTGACCCCTTCTTCGATCTCGTCCGGGGTGACGCCGGAGTAGGCGAGGCGAAACGCGCTCTCGCCGCCCTCCAGCAGGAAGTCCGAGCCCTTGACGAACTGGACACCACGAGCCGCGGCGGCTTTGACGAGCGCGTTCACGTCGCTGCCCGGCGGCAGCTCGACCCACAGGAAGTAACCTCCTTCGGGCGCCACGAACCGCGCCTCGGGCAGCCGCTCGCTCAGGGCCCGGCAGAGGGTCTGGGCGCGGTCACGCAGCGCCGCGCGGACCGTCTGCACCGACCGCTCCACCGCGCCCGAGCGGCAGAACTGATTGACGATCGCCTGCGAGACCATGCTCGGCGAGATGTAGGTGCTGGTGGCGATCTTGACGATCCGCGCGATCAGCTCCTCGGGGCCGACCAGGTAGCCGACGCGGATCCCGGGGCAGACCGTCTTGGAGAACGAGGAGGCGTAGACGACCCTGGCCGGCTCCGTGGAGACCATCGTCGGCAGCGACTCGCCGGCAAACCGCAGCGACACGTAGGGATCGTCCTCGAAGATCGTAAAGTCATAGCGGCGAGCCAGCTCGAGCAGCTGGTCGCGCTTGGCCGCCGACAGCGTGTAGCCGGCTGGGTTCTGGAAATTGGGGATGATGTGGGCGAGCTTGGGCTTGGTGCCGGCCGCGAGCAGCTGCTCCAGCGCAGCCGTGTTGATGCCGTCGGCCTCGAGCTCGATCATCCGGATGTCCGCGCCCCGGTTGCGCAGCGAGAGCAGCGTCCGGTCATAAGTGGGCCGCTCGACGACCACTGGGTCTCCGGCGCTGACCAGCGCGTCGAACAGGAACGCGTCGGCCTGCATCGAGCCGTTGGTCACCAGGACCTGCTCGGCCCTGACACCGTGGCGCTCGGCGATCCAGTCGCGCAGCGGCACGTAGCCGACCGCGGTCCCGTACGCGGTCATCCGGGCCGGATCGGCGGTAAAGGCCCGGTCGGCCGCCTCACGCAGGCCCTCGACATCGACGATGTCGAGCGATGGGGCACCGCGGGCAAACGAAATCGTGTCGGCCACGTCTGGAGACAGGTTACGACGTCGAGTCGTGAAGGTGCACGTCGACGATTGCGCGGTCCTCGCCCTCGTAGCCGCGCACCCGCACGTCGCGCACCTGCGGGATCTGCGCGAGCGTGCGCTCGAACCCGTGCAGCGCCTCGGTGCTCGCAAACGGGCCCGCCGAGACACTGAACTGGGTGGGGTGAGCAGGCGCCGGCTGAGGTTGATCGCTCTGGGTCAACGTTCGTTCGTATGAGCCGACGAGCCGCTGCAGGGATTCGAGCAGCCGCCCGTGAGCGGCAGCCAGCCCGCGCAGCTCCTCCACGTTCTCGATCGCCGCTTCGCGGGCGGTGGTGGTCCCGGCGGTGGTGGTCCAGGCTGTGGCGGCCCCGGCGATCGTGGCCGGCGAGGGGATCTCGACCCGCGGAGGAAGCACGGTGGGTCCGGCGCCACGGGACGGCGGTTCGGCAGTGGGGCGCGCCCCCTCACGATCGAGCAGGCCGGTCTGGATCGCGCCCAGGCGCCGGTCGATCTCGCCCAGGCGAGCGTCGAGAATCGAGATCTGCGGTGGCTCGTCGGTGGACATCGGGGCGCGACCGAGCGTACCGGGCGGGTCGGCGAGTCTTCGTCCTCGTCGGCCAGCTGACTCCACGCGCGTGACTGTGGCGCCAGGCATTTAGCATGTTGGGCAAGCTTGCCGCCCTCCAAGGAGCCTGAGCCATGTCCGCGACCGCTTCCACCGCCCCCGTCCCCGCCGCCCTTCCCGACTCGCAGGCGCTGCGCCGCTGCTGGCACCCGGTCGCCTGCGCCGACACCCTCGGCGATCAGCCGCTGCGGGTCACTCTGCTCGGCGAGCCACTCGTTCTATGGCGCGACTCCGCAGGAGAACCGCACGCGCTGAGCGATCTTTGCATTCATCGCGGGACCGCACTCTCGCTCGGCCGGGTCGTCGGCGATCAGCTGATGTGTCCCTACCATGGCTGGCGCTACGGAAGCGACGGGATGTGCAAGGCGATCCCTCAGCTCGCTGATCCCACGCGCGTGCCCGGCAAGGCGCGGGTGCCGGCCTACCGATGCCGCGCGCGGTACGGGCTGCTGTGGGTGGCGCTCGAAGAGCCGCGCTGGCCGCTCCCCGAGGTCCCCGAGCTCGAGTCTCCAGAGACGTGGCAGCTCGTGCCATGCGGACCGTACCGGTGGCAGTCCGATGCCTCGAGGCAGCTCGAGAACTTCACCGACTTCGGCCACTTCCCCTGGGTGCATCCAGGTCTGCTCGGCGATCCCGAGCGCCCCGTCGTCCCCAAGCACTCCGTCGAGATAGATGGGCACGTATTGCGATACGAGATCGTGCGACCCGAGGCGCCCAACAGCGACGAGTTCCCGGTCTTCGCCAACGAGCAGAGCAGCGCTCCCGAGCGGCACAACCGCTATCAGCTGCACCTCCCCTACACGCTCGTGCTGCGGCTGGACTGGGGCGGCGAGCGCGGAATGGTCTACTTCTTCGCCTCTTCACCGGTGAGCGATGAAGCCTGCACCGGATACCTCCTGATCGGCCGCAACTACGACCGCGAGCAGCCGATCGAGGTGCTTCAGGATTTCGAGAACACGATCTTCGAACAGGATCGCCAGGTCGTCGAATCGCAACGACCGGAGCAGGTTCCCTTCGACCTGGCCGACGAGATGCACCTCAAGTTCGACGCCGTCGCGGTCGCATACCGCAGGGCGATGCGCGGGCAGGGGCTGGCGACCGGCGCGCCAAGCTGAGCGCGACGAACAACGCAACGGCCGGAGCGCCCGCTTCGCGCCAAGTCCGCTCGCGCGACGGGGCGGCGACCGGACGGGGTTCCGGCTCCCGAGCTTGTCGCGTCGCCGGCACCCGACTCAACGCACCGGACCCAAGGCGCAAAGCGAGGGAGCGGGAACCCGCGGCCGGCTCGCCGCGGACAAGACTCGCGAGTTACGCAGCGCTGCCTAGGAGCGAAACCGCCAGCTCGGCGACCTGGGTCGGCGTGCGCCCGACGCGCACGCCCTTGGCCTCGAGTGCCTCGGCCTTCGCCACGGCGGTCCCGTGCGAGCCCGAGACGATCGCCCCGGCGTGACCCATGGTCTTGCCCGGCGGGGCGGTGAAGCCGGCGATGTAGGCCACGGTGGGCTTGGTCACGTTGGCGGCGATGAACTCGGCCGCCTGCTCTTCGGCATCGCCGCCGATCTCGCCGCACATCACGATCAGCTCGGTCTCGGAATCGTCCTGGAACAGCGAGATCGCGTCGATGAAGTCGGTCCCGGGCACGGGGTCCCCGCCGATGCCGACGATCGATGAGTTCCCGAAGCCGCTCTGGGCCAGGACGTTGCCGATCTGGTAGGTCAGGGTGCCCGAGCGCGAGACCAGACCGACGTTGCCCTCGCGAAAGAAGGAGGCCGGGATGATCCCGACGCTGGCCTTGCCGGGGGAGAGGATCCCCGGGCAGTTGGGGCCGACCAGGCGCGAGCGGCCGTTCTTCTCGATCGTGTTGTAGACGCGCAGCTCGTCGTGGGCCGGAATGCCCTCGGTTATGCAGACGATCAGCTGTATGCCGGCGTCCTCGGCCTCGAGGATCGAGTCGGCGGCGAACCTGGGCGGCACGAAGATCATCGCCGTGTTGGCGCCGACCCGGTCGACTGCCTCGTGGAAGGTGTTGAAGACCGGCACCCCCTCGACGTCTTGACCGCCCTTGCCGGGCGTCACGCCACCCACCACCTGGGTACCGTACTCGCGGTTGCGCAGCGAGTGAAACGTGCCCTCTCGGCCGGTGATCCCCGAGGTGCACAGGCGGGTCTCGGTGCCGACGAGGATGCTCACGCGCTCGCCAGCTGGACGACCTTGGCCGCCGCACCGTCCATCGTCGCCTCGGTGTGGACCCCCGGCAGGTTGGCCTGCGCGAGCAGCTCGCGCCCGGCTACGTCGTTGGTCCCGTCCAGGCGGACCACGAACGGGACCGTCGGCTTGATCTGGGCGAAGGCCTCGATCAGGCCCTTGGCCACCTCGTCGCAGCGGGTGATACCACCGAAGATGTTGAATAGCACCGCCTTGACCTTGGGATCGGACAGGATCACCTCGACAGCGCTGGTGATCGCGTCGGCGCGCGAACCGCCGCCCGCATCGAGGAAGTTGGCCGGCGCGCCACCGGCCTGCGCGACCACGTCCAGCGTGGACATCACCAACCCGGCGCCGTTACCCAGGATGCCGATGTCACCGTCCAGCTTGACGTAGGTCAGGCCGCGCTCCTTGGCCATCTGCTCCTGCGGGTCCTCGTTTGACAAGTCGCGCAGGTCGGCGTTGTCGGCGTGGCGGAACAGGGCGTTGCCGTCAAGCGTCACCTTGGCGTCGAGCGCCTTGACCTCACGGTCGGGCGTGATGATCAGCGGGTTGACCTCGACCAGCGTGGCCTCCTCGGCGACGAACACGTCGTAGAGCTTGGCCAGCATCGTCCCGACGGGGCGCACCAAATCGGCATCCACCCCGGCTTCGAACGCGAGTCGGCGCCCGTGGAAGTCCTGAAAGCCCAGCAGCGCGTCGACGTGGAGCATCGCGATCGCCTCAGGGGACTCTTCGGCCACCTGCTCGATGTCCATCCCGCCCTTGGTCGAGAGCATCACCAGCGGCGCCTTGGCCGAGCGGTCGAACACCACCGAGGCGTAGTACTCCGACGCGATCTCCGAGGCCTCCTCGATCCAGACCTCGTGCACGGTAAGGCCGCGGATGTCCATGCCCAGGATCGCCCGGGCATGCTGCTGCACCTCGGCGCGGTCGGCGGCGACCTTGATCCCCCCGAGCTTGCCGCGACCGCCGATCTGGACCTGGGCCTTGACCACGCACGGGTAGCCGATCGCCTCGGCGGCGGCGACGGCGTCGTCCAACGTGCGGGCGGCTTGGCCCGATGGGACCGGCACTCCGTGACGCGCGAACAGCTGCTTGCCCTGGTATTCGAGCAGGTCCATGACCGCGTTTCACTCTATTGATTCGCCGGTGGGCACGGCACCAAGACGCGCCGCGAGGTACGGCCATGGCATCATCACGGCTCGATGGCGATTCCGAAGACTGTCTCGTTCGTGACCTTTGACGTGTATGGGACCTTGATCGATTGGGACACCGGGGCCTTCGACGCGTTCAATGCCGAAGCCAAGCGCGACGGGTTCACCATCGAGCGCGATGAGCTGATCCCGCTGTTCCACGAGACCCAGCAGCAGATCGAGTCCGGCTCCTATGAGCTTTACGCCGAAGTCCTGAGGCGCACGGCGGTCCAGATCGCCAAGCAGCTGGGTTGGCCGCTGGAGCCATCACGCTCGGGCTTCTTGCCTGACTCGGTGCAGCGCTGGAAGCCGTTCAAGGAGACCAATTCGGTGCTCGCCAAGTTCGCCAAGACCTACAAGGTCGGGCTGATCTCGAACATCGACGACAAGCTGCTGGGCCAGACCCGGCGCCACATCCCGCTGGACTTCGACCTCGTGGTCACCGCCCAGCAGGTGCGCTCCTACAAGCCCGATCCGGCGCATTTCACCGAGTGCGAGCGACGTATCGGCGCCAAGAAGGGCTGGGTCCACATCGCCGCCAGCTATTACCACGACATCGAGCCCTGCCTGAAGAAGAAGGTGCCGGTGATCTGGGTCAACCGCACCAAGCAGCAGCTCGAGCCCGGCCAGAAGAAGCCCGACGCGGAAGTGGCCAGCCTGCGCGAAGCCGCGAAGCTGCTCGGGATCGGCTGATGAGCCGGGCCACCGGCTAGCGAAAGGCCGCGTCGGTGCGTGCCCTCGCGCTGCACGCCGACGTGATCGTGCTCGTCTCCGACGTGTGGCAGACCACGAGCACCGCCGTGCGGGCCGGCGACGAGGGCTTCCTGATCGACTCGCCCGTGCTCCCCGAGGAGCTGCGGGCGCTGCCCGAGGTGCTCGAGCAGGCCGGCTTTCCCGTCTCCGGCTTGCTGGCCACGCACGGCGACTGGGACCACCTGCTGGGCCGGCTCGCCTTTCCGGACGCCGCCCTCGGGTGTGCGGAGTCGACCGCGGAGCGATTGGGTGCTGATCCGGGCGCCGCCCAGCGCCGGCTGCGGTCATTTGACGATCAGCACTACATCGAGGATCGCCCGCCGCTCGCGCTGGGCTCGCTGCAGGCGCTGCCGGTTCCGGGCCGACTGGAATTAGGTCCCACCCAGCCTCCTACCCACCCTCCCGCCCGCCCCGGCCACGAGATCGAGTGCCACGCCACCGGGGGGCACACGGCCGACGGTGCCGCGTACTGGATGCCGTGGCTGGGCGTGCTGGTCTGCGGCGACTACCTGTCTCCGGTCGAGATCCCGATGCTGTCACCCGGTGGGTCGATCGACGCCTACCTGGACACGCTCGAGCGCCTGGCGCCGCTGATCGAGTCGGCCGAGTGGGTGATCCCCGGCCATGGCGCGCCGCTGGCCCGCCAGCCCGCGCTCACGATCTGGAGCGAGGATCGCGCCTATCTCGGCCAGCTGTCTCGCGACCCGGCGCAGGCCGCCCTGCCGAGCTCGCGGGCGGGCAGGGCGCAGCAGCGGATCCACGCGGCCAACCTCGCGATCGCCACCAGCGACGTCGCTCAGTCGTCCGATTCGTAACCAACCCGGTCAGGCTCGGCCGAGGCCGTGCCGGCAGACTGGAGTGGGGCACGAGCAGATGATCGGCGGGTCCGGATCAAAGCGCTCAGCATCGAGCTGATCTAGGTCCGCCGCCTCATTCGTCGCCGAACAGCGGCCCTCCGGGCCCGGCACCCAGCTGAGGCGGCGCAAGCAGCGTGCTGGCCGCGACGTGAACCGTCAGCAGTGCAGCGCTCTCGCCCCTGACCCGCACGACATACCCCCTCGGGGTCGAGCTGATCCTCTCCAGTCGCTCCTTGCCTTGCCATTCCGCCTGGCTGTCGAGCCGCTGGCCGGCCAGCGTCACGTCCGAGGTCGACGACGCCGAGGGTGCCAGCAGGCGCTGGACGGAGGCCTGGCTGCGCGTGGGTAGGTGGAGGTTGATCACCGCCGATCTGCGTCCCTTGTTGATCAGCAGCACGTTGAGCGTGTTGAGCCTGTTGGTCGCCTCCCCCTCCCTCACCGCCCATACCTTGAGGTGCAGCGATCGCGAGCTGCGCAGCCGTACGGGGACAAGCCGGGCGTGGGCGCCCAGCATGCGCTTGAAGAGGTTCAGCCCGTAGAGCAGCGGATGCGTCTGGAGCCCTTGCCGGGTGAAGAAGAACGGATCGTTGATCGACTGCACGCGGGCGTGCAGGTTGACCCCTTCGACGCCGGCGCGCATCAGCTCGAACAACGCATCCGGGGCCCACAGCGCGGTGGCGAACGTGTTGCTCACTCCCTTCACTCCGCCGCAGGTCACCGAGTTGATCTCGGTCAGGCGAAGCGAAAAGCCGGCCTTGTGGGCGAGCGCGACCGCCGGGGCGATCGTCTTGGCCATCCCGGCTGTGGCGGTCTCGCTGAGCAGCTTCCGCACTGTCGGGTAAAACGGGCGGCCGGGCCGCGAGCATGCCCCGTAGGGATAGACATGAGCGGAGATCACGCGCAGCCCCGGGTGCGGGCGGTGCAGCAGCGTTGAGATCCACCGCAGGTGGCGGCGTTCCACAGCGAGCGCTGGAGCCACCAGAGGCACATCGGGTGCTGCGAAAGCGAGCGAACGAGCGAACGCCCCGTAGGTCCGGGCGTAGCTCGCCGGCGTGATCCGCTTGGGCAGCCGCAACGGGCTGAGGTTGGCGTGCTTGAGGGTCGATGGAGCGTTCGCTGCCAGGAGGCCGCTCGCAAAAGCTTTGCGGTTATAGATGTCTGGTTCATTGCCGATCTCGAAGGCGGCGAGGCTTCCGGCCGGCAGGTTGGCCTCCCGTAGGGCCGCCCCCATCCAGGCGCCGGTCGAGCGCGGGGTGGTGGAGATCGTGTTGAGGTCGAGGATGACCCGCAACCGGAGGTCCCTGATGATGGCGACCGTGCGCGCCACCAGGGCGGGGGTGACCGGGAACGCCCACGGCGGCAGGCGATCTGTCGACGGGTCGAAGACCGCGTGGTCGGCGGAATCGCCGCCGATGCGCAGAACGAACCGCCCGTCTCCGGGCACGTGCAGCATCGACAGCACCCGCTCGTACAGACCAGTGTACTGCTCGACCAGGGGCAAGGTCGCGTATTCGGTCGACAGCCCCAGGAACGCGCGCGGAATGGCCCTCGTGCGCGACTGGACCGGGACAGTCACATCGGCCCGGTTTGCCCCCAGCGCTCGTCTGCCCGGCGCCGGTGCGGACACGTCTGCCCTGGCGACCGCGGGCGATCTGGCGCCACTGCGACCCGGGCTGCCGCCGAGCAACACTCCGGCGATCAACGTCCCGGGCAGCAACGCTGCCAGCAGGCCGCGGCGACTGCTCCGAGCTTTACCGTCCGGGATCAACCATACCCCGTATCGCGGCCAGCGGCATTTGACTGGAATCATATATCAGCCGCCGGTTGTTTGGCGAGAGAGGCACAGCCATGTGTAACTGTGTAACTGTGTAACTGTGATACGGTGAAAGTGTGAAGAACATCACTGTTTCCGTGCCAGACGAGGTCTACCGAGACGCCAGGATCCGGGCCGCCGAGCGCGGCAGTTCGGTCAGCGCCCTGGTCGGCGAGTACCTGAGCGGGCTGTCGCAGCGGCAGGTCGAGTTCGATCGGCTCGCCGCCCGGCAACGAGAGGTGCAGGAGGAGATCCGGGCCTTCAGCGCCGGCGATCGCCTCGGCCGAGACGAGATCCACGAGCGTGCGGTTCGTTGACACCAACGTCCTGCTCTACGCGGTGTCGCGCGATCCCTCAGAGCAAGAAAAGGCAGCGCGGGCAGATGCCATCCTCACGGCGGGAGACGTGGCCCTGTCGGTCCAGGTGCTGCAGGAGTTCTACGTGCAGGCCACCCGGGCCAGCCGCGCCCACCCCCTAAGCCCCGAGCAGGGGACGAGGCTCGTCGAGTCGTTCCTGCGCTTCCCCGTCCTGGAGCTGTCGACCGGCGTGATGCGAGCGGCGCTGACCACCCATCAGCGCTTTGGCATCTCCTACTGGGACGCGACGATCCTGGAAGCGGCGCGGGCCCTGGGCTGCGAGGTCGTCCTGTCAGAGGATCTCAGCGCCGCTCAAAGCTACGGCGGCGTGAGAGTGGAGAACCCGTTCGGCGACGGCTGACGGCGACGGCTGACCGAACTGAAAGCCCAGCGCCGGAGCTACGCGGCGGCCGAGCTGATCACGGCCAGCGTGTCGCCGCTGGCCACCGACGCGCCGACCGCGACCGGCAGCTCGGCGACCTTGCCCGCCTTGTGAGCGGTGATCTCGTTCTCCATCTTCATCGCCTCGATCACGCAGATCAGCGTGCCTTCCTCGATCTCGGCGCCGGCCTGGACGGCGACCTTGAGCACGGTGCCCTGGATCGGCGAGGCGAGCGTGTCCCCCCCACCGCCGCCGCCCCCGGCGGCGCGGGCGTTGCGGCGCGGGGAGCGGCCCGGCCCGCCAGCCGCTCCGGACGCGGCCGCCCCGGCGCCGACCACCGCCGAGCCGTTGGCCGCGACGCCCCCGAAGGGAGGGCCGATCACCTTGACGTCGAAGCGCTTGCCCGACACCTCGACCGTGTAGTCCTGCGCCACCGTCGGCTCGTCGCCGTCCTGCGCCTCGGCCGACGGAGCGTTGGGAAAGGCCAGACCCTCGAGCCACGCGCGGTCCTCGATCAGGTCCCGGCAGGTCTCGGCCTCGGCCCACTGCCGGGTGGCCAGGATCGCCTGGTGAAAGGGGATCAGCGTCTTGAGCGTCTCGACCTCGTACTCGCCCAGCGCGCGCAGCATCCGCGCCGTCGCCTGCTCGCGATCCACGTCCCAGACGATCAGCTTGGCCACCATCGGGTCGTACATCGGGCTGATCTCCGACCCCGGCCCGACCCCCGAGTCGACGCGGACGCCGGGACCGGTGGGCTCGCGGTAGGCGCCGATCGCGCCGGGGGCGGGGGCGAAGTTCTTGCTGGCGTCCTCGGCGTTGATCCGGCATTCGATCGCGTGGCCCCGGAGCGTCACTTCGTCCTGGGTGATCGACAGCGCCGCGCCCGCCGCGACCCTGATCCCCTCCTTGACGATGTCGATCCCGGTGACCATCTCGGTCACGCAATGCTCGACCTGGACCCGCGTGTTCATCTCCAGGAAGAAGTACTCGCCGTCCTGGAGCAGGCCCTCGATCGTGCCGGCACCCGTATACGACACCGCCGCGGCCGCCTCGGTGGCGATCCTGCCGATCCGCTCGCGCAGCGCTGAATCGACCGCCGGAGCCGGCGACTCCTCGATCAGCTTCTGGTGGCGGCGCTGCAGCGAGCAGTCGCGCTCGCCGAGGTGGATCACGTTGCCGTGGGAGTCGGCCAGCACCTGCACCTCGACATGGCGCGGATCGGGCAGGTAGCGCTCCAGGTAGACGGTCGCGTCGCCGAAGAACTTCTCCCCCTCGCGGGCGGCGCCCGCAAAGGCATCGGACAGCTTGTCCTCGGTCAGCGCGACCCGAAAGCCCTTGCCCCCGCCGCCCCCCGCCGCCTTGACCGCCACCGGGTAACCGATCGTGTCGGCGATCACCGCGCGGGCGTCGTCGATCGTCGCCACCGGCTCGGTCGTCCCGGGGACGATCGGCACACCCGCCTTGGCCATCAGCTCGCGGGCGCGGGTCTTCGACCCCATCGCCTCGATCGCCGACGCCGGCGGGCCGATGAACACGATGTCGCGATCCTCCAGCGCCTTGGCGAAGGCGGCGTTCTCGGCCAGGAAGCCGTAGCCCGGATGCACGGCCTGGGCACTGGAGCGTTCGATCGCCTCGAGCAGCTTGTCGATCGACAGATAGCTCTCGCTCGCCGGACCGGGGCCGAGCAGGTAGGCCTCGTCGGCGCGCGCGACGTGCAGGGCGTCGCGGTCGAGCTCGGAGTACACGGCGACGGTGGCCACGCCGAGCTCCTCGCAGGCACGGATGATGCGGATCGCGATCTCGCCCCGGTTGGCGATCAGGACCTTGGAGAACATGGCGGCCGAGGACTCTACCGGCCGCGGGCGCGCCGAGCGGGTGACGCGCGGGGTGCGCCGAGCTCGGGCCGCCCCACCGCTATTGGGCGCTGAGCACCATCCCGGCGGCGACCGTGTCGTTGGTGCTCTCGTCGATCAGGATGAAGCTGCCGGTGGTCCGGTTGCGCGCGTAGGGATCGACGACCAGCGGGGCGCTGCAGCGCAGCTGCACCCGCCCGATCTCGTTGAGCGCGAGCTGCGCCGCGGGCACGTGCTCGAGCGTGTTGACGTCGACCCGGTGCTCGATCCGCTCGACGATCGCCCGGGCGCTCTTGCTGGTGTGCTTGATCGTGTAGCGCCCGCGGGGCTGCAACGGCTGATCACTCATCCAGCACAGCACCGCCTCGAGCTCGCGCGCGCTGACCGGCTGGTCTTCGGCCTCGACGATCATGTCGCCACGCGAGACATCGACTTCGTCGCTCAGGCGCAGCGACACCGACATCGGCGGGAAGGCTGCCTCCAGCTCGCCCGGGTGGGCGTCGATCGCGGCGACCGCGGTGCGCTGGCCCCCCGGCAGCACGACGACCTCCGAGCCCGGACGCAGCACTCCTCCGGCCACCTGGCCGGCGTAGCTGCGGTAGTCGTGGTGCTCGTCACTCATCGGCCGGATCACCCACTGGACCGGGAAGCGGACGTCGTTGAGGTTGCGGTCCGGCGCGATCACCACGTGCTCGAGGTGATAGAGCAGCGGCGCCCCGCCGTACCACTGCATCGCGTGGGAGCGATCGACGACGTTGTCGCCGTGCAGGGCCGAGATCGGGATGAAGGTCATGTCAGGGATCTGCAGCCGCGCGGCCCAGTCGGTCATCTCCTCGAGGATCGTGTAGAAGGCGTCCTCGTCGTA